>ERZ773197.2004-NODE-2004-length-13384-cov-10.624503_pt1 | contig 13384 bp, 14 predicted proteins | sample MGYA00580999_ERZ773197 | MGnify/ENA primary metagenome ERZ773197 (study PRJEB29015, sample SAMEA2738166) | human oral metagenome | biome: human oral; feature: human-associated habitat; material: saliva | place: China | collected 2185 ...
ATAAAATAATAATTTATATAAATAATGAAAAAAATAAAGAAAATATTGCAAAAATAAAAACTTTAGAATTATTATTTCTGGAATTTGGACTGGAATTGAAGGTCTTTTGGAAAAATCATTTTGGAGTTGTAAGTGTTGGAGAAACAGTAAAAATTGATGAAATAGCAGTTTTTTAAAAAAATTAAGGGGTGGGATAAATGAAATATAGATTAAGAATTACAGATGAGGAAAGTAAAAAGGAAATAAATGTAAGTGAAGATGAGATTATCGAAGTAAAATACAAAATTGGTCTTGCAGAAGATACGAATCTGGCAAATAGCAGAAGTACGGTGGAAATGGAAATAACTGGAAAAATTATTTCAAATTTGGAAAATGCTGGAAATAACTTGAATTCTGAAAATAAAAGTGTGAATGATGACTTGTATGAAAGAAATAAAAAAAATATAATAGATCTGGTGGAATGGGCTGAGTCATATTTACAAAAAAGTGATTATAGAAATTTAGAAATGTTTGTTGATTTGGGATCAAATAAAAAAATGGATCTGAAGTTTACAAATATGTTTGTATATAATTTTTTACAGGAAATGAGCATTGAAAAGGGAATTGGAATTTTTAAATTGAAATTAAGACAAAAATTCCATCAAAAAAATAAACTTGATATAAAATAATACTTATAATGAAAATTTTGTGGTATAATAAAAATATAGATATTCTATTAAATGAACTTAAAAATTATTCAATTTCTAAAAAAATTACAAAATTTATTTTAGGAGGGAAATATTATGATTATAGATATTGAATTAAACGAAAAAAAAACAAAAACAGTTAAAAGAAGTTTTGGAATATGATAACAACTTTATTAATAATTTGATATCAAAAGAATTAGATAAAATAGAAGAAAATGGGATTTTAATTGAAATACAGAGTATTGTTATCTAAATATGCAGCAAAAAAATTACAAAAGATGGATAAAAATACAAGTAAAAAAATTTATGATTTTCTGAAAAAAATAAACAATTCTGAAAATCCAAGATGATAAGTTAATAATTTTAGCTGTTGAAATAGAACATAGAAGTAAAGTGTATTTGATTTTAAATAAATTAAAAAAGTCATTTTTAAAATAAATAATGATAAATTCAAATATAGGGAGTGAGTTTTTATGAATAGAAATGTTTTTATTACAGGTGCTACAAGTGGAATTGGGAAGGAAACTGCTTATGCGTTTGCTAAAAATGGAGATAATGTAATTTTGTGTGCCAGAAATTTGGACAAGTTGAAGGAGATTAAGGCAGATATTGACAGAAAATATGGCACTAATGCATACATTTTTGTGCTTGATGTCACAAAGTATAATGATGTTGTGAAATTTACTAAAAAAATACTGGAAGATGTGAAGAAAATTGATGTACTTATAAATAATGCGGGGCTTGCTCTAGGGCTGGACAAGTTTCAAGATTATGATATTGCGGATATTGAACAGATGATAAATACAAATGTGAAGGGGCTATTGTATGTTACAAGACAGATTTTGCCTAGCATGGTTGCAAATGATGAAGGGCATATTATAAATATTGGATCGACTGCTGGAATTTATGCTTATGCAGGGGCTGCTGTGTATTGTGCTACAAAATCTGCTGTAAAAGTGTTGAGTGATGGGATTAGGATTGATACGATTGATAAAAATATAAAAGTTACAACTGTTCAGCCTGGAATTGTGGAAACTAATTTTAGCAATGTGAGATTTCATGGGAATATGGAGCAGGCTAAAAAGGTTTATGAAGGAGTTGAGGCACTAAAGCCTGAAGACATTGCAAATACGATACTTTATATTGCAAATCAGCCAAAACACGTACAAATTTCAGATATTACAATTATGGCTACAAATCAGGCGACTGGATTTAATATTTATAGAAAAAAATAATTTGACAAATTAGTGAAAATATAGTAAACTAATTAAGATGTACGCGTAAAATTGGTGGCTAATACCAATAATAGCGATAAATTATTTGGAGGTGAACATAAATGTTTGCAGTAATTAAAACAGGTGGAAAACAATATAAAGTAGAAGTTGGAACTGTATTAAAAGTTGAAAAATTAGCAGCTGATGTTGATTCAGACATCGAAATTAATGAAGTTCTATTAGTTGGAGAAGGAGATAACGTAAAAGTTGGAACTCCAGTTGTGGAAGGAGCTAAAGTTGTAGCTACAGTTAAATCACACGGAAAAGCTGATAAAAAAATTAACTTTAAATATAACAAAAAAACTTACTACAGAAAAAAAGGACACAGACAATCATTTACAGCAATTGAAATTAAATCAATTAATGCATAATTGAGATAATATTAAAATTGTAAAATTAACTTTTAAAATGTGAAAGATGTTGTGGTTTGAATGATAAAAATAGAAATTCAAAGACAGAATGGTAAAATAACATATTTTGAAATAAAGGGACATGCAGATTTTTCAGGATATGGAGATGATATAATTTGTGCAGCTGTTTCATCGGTGGGACAAATGACAATTAATGGGCTTATTGAAACTTTAAAACTTCAAAAAAAGTTGGAGTATATTGAGAAAGATGGGCTTATTACTTGTGATTTGAAGGATTCTGAATTAACTGATGATGAACTGGAAAAAGCGGATATTTTGATTGAATCAATGTATTCATATTTAAAGGCGGTTGCAAGAAGTTATAGTGAGTTTGTGAAACTTGAAGAGAAGATAGAAAATAAATAATAAAAAATGCCAGATTCACAAAAGTAAAGTTTGAAAAAAACTATGAATTAAAAACATAAAAAAATCAAGGAGGTTAGAAAATGTTATTAAAATTAAACTTACAGTTATTTGCCTCAAAAAAAGGACAAGGATCAACTAGAAATGGTAGAGATTCTAATCCTAAATATTTAGGAGTAAAAAAATATGATGGAGAAGCTGTAAAGGCTGGAAACATCATTGTAAGACAAAGAGGAAGTAAATTTTATGCTGGGACTAATGCAAAATTAGGGAAAGATTATACTTTATTCGCATTAACTGATGGATATGTAAAATTTGAAAAATTTGGAAATGGTAAAAAGAGAGTAAGTATTTATCCTGAAAGAGCAGAAGCATAATAAAATAAAAAATAATATATTTTGTAAAATACTGTCTTAGAAATAGGATGGTATTTTTTTATCATATCTAATTTCTTTTGGTGTAAAATTAAATATAAATAATTGTAGAAGTTATAAAGATTAGATGTTGATAATATTTATAATTACAAGATATTTTAGATTAGTGAAAACAAAAATAAAAAAAGAAAAGAGGACAATTAAGTTGAAGAGAGCAGTTATATTGGATACGAGTGCGATTATGTATAGAAGCCATTTTGCACTGATGGGAATGAGAAATAGCAGCGGAATGTCTACTGGAGCTACATTTGGGTTTATTAATACTCTGGAAAGTGTAATTAGGGAGTTTAGGCCAGATTATCTGGTGGCTTGCCTGGATGTGAAAAGGGATGAGCTGGAAAGAACTGAAGAACTGGAAACTTATAAGGCGCATAGGGAAAGTATGCCAGAAGAGCTTGTTATGCAGATTGATACTATTATGAAGGTTTTGGATGGGTATAGGATTCCAAAATACAAGAAGGCTGGGCAGGAAGCGGATGATGTGATTGCTACATTTGCTACGAAATTTTCTAATGATGCTGATGAGCAAATTGAGGTTTTTATAATAACTGGGGATAAGGACTTGGCACAGCTTGTGGATGGAAAAATTAATATTGCCTTGCTTGGAAAAGGGGATAAGAATTCTGCATTTAAGCATATAAGGACTGATGAAGATGTGGTTGAATATTTGGGAGTTACGCCTGATAAGATTCCTGATTTGTTTGGGCTTATGGGAGATAAGTCGGATGGGATTCCGGGAGTTACGGGAATTGGGCCTAAAAATGGAGTGAAACTTATTACAGCTTATGGCAATTTGGAAGGAATTTATGAAAATATTGATGAGATCAAGGGGAAACAGAAGGAAAAATTGCTGACTGATAGGGAAAATGCCTTTATGAGCCGGGAACTTGCGACTGTGAAAAGAGGGCTTGATGTTGAATATGACAAGAATAAATTGAAATTTGAGGAAAAGGATTTTGATAGTCTTTTAAAATTGTACGAAGAGCTGGATTTTAAGAGATTTTCTAAAGCGATACAGGAAGAAAGGGAAAAATTGCAAAGTGAAGGGCAAGAGGGGCTTACAGAGGAAGAGAAGGAAATTTTAGAAAAAAATAAAAAATTAAATGAAGAGAAACTGGAAAAAGAGAGATTAGAGCAGGAAAAGGAAAATGAAGAAATTAAAAGGCAGGAATTGGAGTATGATAGGGAAAATCCAATTTTTGATGGAATTTCACATTTTTATGAGCAGGTTGAATATGAGCATAATTTGGAAATAGATAAAAAAATGGATGAAATTCAGGAACTGAAGGAAAAATTGATTGCAGAATATGAAGATCAGAAGAAAAAATCTGAAGAAAACGTGACGGAAAGTCAAAAAATTGAAAAAACTAAAAAAGTTAAAGAGAAAAAGGTTTATTTTGAGAGAAATTACGGAAAAGTTGTGAGCTGGAATGAGGCTTATTCTGTGATTGAAAAAATGGATAAAAAAGTGGCAATTTTTGAAAATATGCTTGGAATCTCCATTTGTGATGAAAAGATAAATATTGTGCTTTTGGATAGTGAACTTCAGGATATTTTGCAAAATGGGGATCAAGAAAATGTAGAATCTGGAGCACAAATTAATTTATTTGCTTTAAGTAATAATGCTGATGAGAAGAAAAATAATAAAAAAAATGTTGAAAATATTTATAAATTATTGAGTGAAAAAGAAATTATCGCCTATAATGTGAAAGAATATATGAAAAGTGGAGAAAGTGAGTATTTTGGCTATTCTGTTGGCGGAAAAACTTATGGGATAAATAATAACAGGTTTGGGATAAAATGTACTGAATATTTTGATATTTTGCTTGCAAGATATGTTCTGGGAACGGAAAGTTTACAGGAAATTGAGGAAATAATTCTAGATGAATTTGGAGTGGAGATTGCTACTTTTGAGGAAAAATTTAAGAAAGAGAGAAGAAAAAAGAATTTTAGCGATGTTTCAGATGATGTGATTTGTGAATTTCTGTCAAAGAGAACATTTTTTATTTATAAATTGGAGACAATTTTAAAAAATAGATTGCAGAATGAGCAATTTCTGAATATTTTTGATAAATTGGAAAGTCGGCTAATACCAGTATTGGCACAGATGGAGGAAACTGGGATAAAGATTGATAAAAAGTATTTTGGAGAATTTCAAAATGAGCTGGAAGAAAAGATAAATATGCTTCAAAATGAAATTTATAAACTTGCTGGTGAAGAATTTAATATTGATTCGCCACAGCAGCTGGGGGAAGTTTTGTTTGAAAAATTGCAGATTCCATCGGGGAAAAAGACAAAAACTGGATATTCGACAAATGTGGAAGTTCTGGAAATGATTGCTAACAACGGGGAATTGGCAGAAGATAAGCGGATAATTGGGAAAAAATTGCTGGAATACAGGGCTTATAAGAAATTATTGTCGACTTATATTGAGCCGATTCCAAAGTTGGCGGATAAAGAGGACAGAATTCATACAACTTTTAATCAAAATGGAACATCTACTGGGCGGCTTTCTTCGGCAAATCCAAATTTACAGAATATTCCTGTGAGAACAGATGATGGAATCAGGATTCGTACAGGTTTTGTCGCAAAGGAAGGGCATAGCCTGATTTCATTTGACTATTCTCAAATTGAACTGAGAGTTTTGGCTGAATTGTCGAAGGATAGGAATTTGGTGCAGGCTTATCAGGATGATCAGGATTTACACAGCTTGACGGCTAGGAAAATATTTTTTAAAACAGAAGAAGATGAAATTTCAAGAAATGAAAGAAGCATCGCAAAAGTAATTAACTTTAGTATTCTTTATGGGAAAACTCCGTTTGGACTGTCTAAGGAACTTGGAATTACGGTTCAGGAGGCTTCACAATATATTAGGACATATTTTGAGGAGTATCCAAGAGTTAGGAAATTTTTGGAAATTGTGACAGAAACGGCTAAGCTTCATGGATTTGTGGAAACTTTTTATGGAACGAGAAGATATATTAGCGGAATTAATGCGAAAAATAAAAATATTCAGGCACAGGCTGTGAGAATGGCAGTAAATACAGTTGTTCAGGGAACAGCTGCAAATATTATAAAGAAAGTTATGATTGAACTTTTTGAAGAGTTTAAAAATGATGGAAATATTAAAATGCTGCTTCAAGTTCATGATGAACTGATTTTTGAAGTACGTGATGAAGTTGCTAAGGAATATATGGAAAAAATTGAAAAAATTATGGAAAATACAGTCAAGTTTAAGAAAGTTCCGTTGAAGGCTAATGGCAGTTTAGCTAAAAATTGGGGATCATTAAAATAAAAATAAGTTTTATATATGAAAGGTATATATACAATATATTTGACTAATTTTTAAAAAATTGCTAGAATAGGTTATTAAAGGACACAGGATGTCGAAAAATTAAAATATAGGAGGTATCAGTATGGATACAGCAAGTGTAGTTTTTATTTTATTTTCATCAGCATTAGTGCTTTTTATGACACCGGGACTGGCATTCTTTTACGGAGGTCTGGGTCGAAGAAAAAATGTCATTAATACGATGATGATGGTTATTCTTCCAATTGCTATTGCAGTTGTGATGTGGTTTTTAGTAGGTTATTCCCTAGCATTTTCTGGAAATGGGAAATTTATAGGAAATTTTGGAAATGTTTTATTCCGTGGAGTTAGTGAAACAGCTAGTACAAAAGGATATAAAATTCCAGATGCAGTTTTTGCATTATTTCAGATGATGTTTTCAATAATTACGGTAAGTATTGCAACAGGTGCCGTGACTGGGAGAATAAAGTTTGCGCCGTTTTTAGTTTTTGCTCCAATTTGGCTAATATTTGTTTATTATCCTTTAGCTCACATGGTCTGGGGCGGAGGACTTCTTGCAAAAATGGGAGCATTAGATTTTGCTGGGGGAGATGTCGTTCACATCTCATCAGGAGTGTCTGGACTTGTTTTAGCGACAATTATCGGAAAGAGAAGAGAATTTACAAGAACCGAGTATCGTCCGCATAATGTGCCTTTTGTACTGCTTGGAACAGGAATTTTGGCATTCGGATGGCTAGGATTTAATGCAGGTTCAGCTCTTGAAGCAAATAGTACAGCGATTCACGCTTTTATTACGACAATGCTATCACTTGCTGCGGCAACATGCTCTTGGGTAATTATTGAAAAGTTAAGTAACGGAACTCCTACATTAGTTGGAACTTCAACTGGTTTAGTTGCAGGACTTGTGGCAATTACGCCAGGTGCAGGTTATGTTTCGTACGGCTCAGCAATTTTAATGGGATTGTTAGTCAGTCCAATTTGCTATTTTGCAATTTCAAGTTTAAAACATAAATTGCAGTATGATGATGCATTAGATGCTTTCGGCTGTCACGGTGTTGGTGGAATTTTTGGAGGAATTGCGACAGCGATTTTTACAACGCCAAGTTTAACACCAGAAAAGGGAAATTTTGGACTTTTATACGGCGGAACTCATTTATTTGGTGCAACAATTGCTGCCATACTGATAACAGCTATTTGGGCAGGAGCTTTTACATTTGTGATAATAAAAGTTATCGGAGTATTTTTACCGATTAGAGCTACAGATAGAGAAGAAGCTGTGGGAATGGATGACAGTGAACATAAAGAAACTGCTTACCCAACATTTATGGGACTAGATTCTTAATTTAAGGAGAAAAATTATGAAAAAAATAGAAGTTATAATTCGTTCTGATAAGTTAGAAGATTTAAAAGATGCATTGACAAAAGCCAAAGTCAGAGGAATGACAGTAAGCCAAGTTTTAGGACACGGAAATCAAAAAGGTTACACAGAAAGTTTTCGTGGGCAAAAGATTACGCCGACATTGCTTGCTAAATTAAAAATCGAAATAATTACTCAAGATGCTAATGTTGAAAAATTAGTTGATATTATAATAGATGCCGTTTACACTGGAGAAGTTGGAGATGGAAAAATATTTATTTTGCCAATAGATGATGTGATTAGAATTAGAACGAGAGAGAGAGGAAAAGACGCATTGTAATATAAATAAAAAAATTAAAGGAGTTAGCTTGAATATGAACTAACTTCTTTTTTTATTTTTTTAATTAAAAAAGTTAAATAAACTTAAATAAAGTTCAATTAATGAAAAAATTGTGATATAATTTTTAAATAATGGAATTTATTTAGTTTATATAAAACTGCTTTAAAGTTTAAAGTTGATCTCAAAAACTATGACTATTTTACTCAAAACCTAAATTTATATAATTTTTAGCATTTTATTTTTAAATAATTTCGAGTACAATAAAAATTAAAAAAATAATAAATAAAATAAAATAAAATAGAAAGAAAAAAAGAAAGGGAAAAATGATTAATACAGAAAAATATCTAAAAGGACTAAAAGCTGGAATTGGAATGGGAATTGCATATATTCCGTTTGGTCTGACAGTTGGGCTGATTGCTAAAAATAACGGAATGTATACGATTGTCACGGCAGCTATGTCATTTGGAATTTATGCTGGCGGCTCGGAAGCAATGCTTTTGAAAATGGTTTATGTGCAACATTCTACAGCAATTGAAGTTATAATTTCAGTACTTATGATAAATTTGAGATATTTGCTTTTAAATTTATTGATTTTCAGGCAATTAAAAAATGGAACTAAATTATTTGAAAAAATACTGGTTGGAGTTGGACTTACTGATGAAACGATAACTTATGCGATTATAAAGGAAGAAAATTCACCTTGGTATATTATTGGACTAAATACAATTCCGTATTTATGCTATGCTGGAAGTTCTGTTCTAGGTTCACTTTTTGGAAATATGATACCTGAATTTTTCCGTGCAAGCCTAAGTTTTATTTTATATTCGATATATTTTAGTTTGCTTGTAATGTCGCTGCAAAAATTGCCAAAATTCTTTGAAGTCGTAATTTATGTAATTGCCGCAAAACTAGCATTTATGTATTTGCCAATTTTAAATAAGGTAAGCAGCGGATGGGCGATGATTTTAATTATGATAGGTTCAAGTTTAATTTATGCGATAAGACATAGAAAGGATGAGATAAAAGAAAATGAATAATTTAGAAGTTTTTAAAGTAATTGTCATTTCAGCGTTGGTAACGGTGGCTTTAAGATTGCTGCCACTGTTTGTGAAGATTCCGAAAAATCCAATAATGAATAAATTTTTTGAAGCATTGCCATATTCAGTTTTAGCACTTATGGTTTTTCCAGATATTTTTACTTCAGGCGGTACAGCTCCTTATGACATTGTAAAAATATTGATTGGAATGGGTGTTGTCACTTTTTTGTCGCTGAAAAAATTTGGACTTGGAATTATTGTTTCGGTGTCGCTTGTTATGATATTTTTATTTGATTTAGCAAAAATTTATTTAATAAAATAAAAAAAGAAGCGAGATTTTTTTCGCTTTTTTTATATTTTTTTATTTTTATGTATGAATCACTATTTCTTCCATCGGTATGTCACTTTGAACTGCCCATTCAAGTCCTAATCTTGTAAAATATAAAATACTTTCATTTACAATTCTGTCATAACCGTTTAATTTTACTTCTACATTAGCCCAATTTAGCCGATACATGTAATCAAGCGCATCCAAAATCTGATTTTTGGAACGAATTTCACATTTTCTTGCAAATGATTTTAAATTTTCATTTTCTAAAATCTCAATTATCTCCGTCAAATCAGAAAAATTATTTAAATTTGGCAATTTACCAGCAGACAAAATCCACAAAAGCGTCTGTGCCGTTTCCAGTCTAAAATAAAATTCTACATTTAATTGAGAATTTTCCACTTTATTTTCTAGAAATTCCTTTTCTCTCTTTGTCAAAATCTCTTTAAACTGATATTTTCTCTCAAAAATCTCGATTATTTCGCTCAAATTTTTTAGCATATTTTCTTTTTTTTCAAGAAATGTCTGAGCCGCAATTCTAGTTATAACAACTGCTACAACTTTTCTTATAATTTCCCATTTTTTTCTTATTTTTACATTTTTTTCAGAAATATTCACTTCCATTTTATCATAAAATGGCAACTTATCTTTTTCCATTAATTTTATATTTCTTTCCATTCTATCAACATCTTCTTTTGTCTGCTCAAAATTTTCAAACATTTTTTCAGAAAGTGGCGGAATAAAATCTGAGAAATCCCATTTTTCTTCATCTCGCACAAGATTTCTTTTGTTAAAATGATAATGCTTCAATTTTTTTGCTATTAAAAACTTTTGAAATTCGAAAAAAAACTCATTTGATTTTTTCTTTAAAAGTTCTTCGTCATTTCTTTCTTCTTTATTTAACGCTTCAACAGTTATAAGCATTCTCGTATATTTTGAAATCTCTTTTTCACTCAAATTTTTGCAAGTTTCAAATTTTAAATTTTCTACAAATATCTCCATCAAAAACTCTGTTTCCAAAATATATTTAGGACTTGGATTTACTTGAATAGTCAATTTCCTACCATTTTTTAAAACCAAAAAAAACTTTTTTGTCTTTGAAGTTATTTCTTTATCAGTTTCATTTGTAACTGATTTTATTTTATCAGCATAGGCTTCAAAAAAATTTTTTAAAAGTTCTTCTTCTGTCTTGTCTTTTGAAAAACATATAATTAATTTTTCTTTTCGCTTCTTTTTAAAAAAATCTAATACTCCCACAGTAACTTCTTCCCTTTCTCAAATATTAATTTTAATTTTTAATTTTCAAAATTATCCAATTCCTTTTCTAATATAGAAATTATACTAGCTCCTGCCGGTATCATTTCCAAAATTTTTTGATAAAGTTCTGCTCTTTTATTTCTACATGTTTTTAAAAATAAAAGACAGTCCTGCTTTTTTCTAAGTCTTAAATTGTATCCGTCAACCAAAAAAATTCTAAAATTCATAGTTTGAAAACTTCCTTTTTTTATGAACATTTTGGTAAGTATCGCCATCGTAACTTCATCAATATTAAAATAAATTTCTTTTTTCCTAATTCGTCTTACAAATGTAAAAATAAATTCTCCATCTAATTCTTCCAACTTTTCAGCTTTATATTTTATTTTTTCTGATATTCTTCTAAAAATAAAATACAATATATAAAATATAATTATATAAACTATTATCAAAACTTTCTCCCTTCTTAAACTAATTTATTCAAAAACACTGTCGCTAAACTCAAAAAAATTAAAAATCCAAAACAATCTGTCGCAGTCGTAAGCACAACAGCTGACGCCATCGCTGGATCAATTTTCATAGCCTTCAATGTAATCGGAATTAAAAATCCAATCATACAAGCAATTACTAAATTTCCTACCATCGCTAAAAATACGATAAGTCCCATATAAAAATTTCCACAAAATGCCCATATTATTGCGCCACACAAAAGCCCTAAAAGCGCTCCATTAATTGCTCCAACCAAAAAAGTTTTTGCGATTATTCCTATTGTATCTTTAAAATCGACTTCTCCCAACGCCAACGCCCTAATTGTCACTGAAAGCGCTTGTGTTCCTGCATTTCCGCCCATTCCGCTAATAATAGTCATTATTGACGATAAAATAACCACTTTTTCCACAGTTCCCGAAAATAGTTTTATCACAAATGATGCTAAAAACGCTGTCCCCAAGTTTATTACAAGCCATGGGAGTCTCTGTTTTACTGAAAACCAAAAACTTGAATAAATTTCTTCTTCTTCCGAAACTCCTCCTAATTTTAAAATATCTTCTGTATTTTCTTCTTGAATTACATCTATTATGTCATCTATCGTAATGATTCCCAAAATAATTTTTTTGTGATTTGTAACTGGAACAACTTTTAAATCATATCTTGATACTAGCCTTGCCACTTCTTCCTGATCCTGCTCGACATAGACATATTTTGGATTATCGTCCATAATATCCACTAATTTTGTGTCATCAGAAGAAATTAAAATATCTCTTAAATCGACTTCACCTATAAGCTCTTTTTTTTTACTCGTCACAAAGATTGTCTCTATAACTTCGGTTCTTGGAGCAATATCTTTTAATTTTTTCATGACATCTTTTACTTCAAGATTTCCTTTAAATGCTATGTACTGAGTCGTCATGATACCTCCGGCGGTATCTTCTTCATAACCCAACAATTCCCTTATTTTATTTGCCTGTGAACGCTTCATTTTATTAAGTATCGATTTACTTTTTTGAATATCAATAAATCCCAAAATATCGGCAACATCATCTGGCGACATGTAACCTAAAATATCAATTGCTTCTTCGTCTGAAAGTAAATCTATTATTCTAGTTTGCAGCTCTTCATCTGCCTGTTCCAAAATTCCCGCTTTATTTTCATCACTCATAAGCTCAAAAATTCTCATTAATTCATCGTCTTTAAGTTCTTCAAAACTTTCTGCAACATCAATTGAATGATTGTCATCCAAATACTCTTCCAGTTCTTTTTCAGTTTCAATTTTCTGAATTTCCTGTGCCATTTCTTCAGGTGAAAATTTTTCTTCCTCTTCTTCTTCAACTTCTTCATCGTCCGAAATACGCTCTCTAATTTCTTTTTTTAATTTTTCTACATCTTCTTCTGAAATTTCTGAATTTTGCAAATTTTCTAAATTTTCTTTACTTTTTTTACTCTCTTCACTACTTTCTTTATTTTTTTTATTTTCCAAATTTTCTTCAAAATCTTTTTCAAAATTTTCTTTATTTTTTACATCTTTCATTCAGCACCTCTCTTTTTTTGTAAATTAAATTTTATTTTTATAATTTTGAAAAATAAGTTACTGCAAGTACGGTCTTCATATCTCGTGTAATATTCAAAATATCTTTCACATCAACCCACAAAACTTCCAAATCTTCTCCGTGATCAAGTGACAGCTCTTTTGGCTTAATCTTGTCAGATTTTAATCTTGCACTGTAAAAATGCAAACTTTCAGTCGTGTATCCTGGAGACACATAAAGTCCGTACGGCAATTTTTTTATATCTGTCAAATCTTCTTTAACATACCCTGTTTCTTCACGAAGTTCCCTAAAAACTGCCTCATCAGGATTTTCTCCCGGATCTATTAGTCCCGCACAAACTTCTACCATATAATCTTTTGGTCCAGGTCTATATTGTTTTACCAAAATCACTTTTTCTTTAGTTTCATTAAACAAAACTATGCAAACCGCATCAGATTTTGCCAAATATTCCAATGTTATTCCTGTTGTCGGATGCAACATCTTTTCCCCTTTTAAAAATTTAAAGCTACTATCCATTTCTATCTTCCTTTCTATTAATAATTTAAT
>ERZ773197.2007-NODE-2007-length-13372-cov-3.011564_pt1 | contig 13372 bp, 9 predicted proteins | sample MGYA00580999_ERZ773197 | MGnify/ENA primary metagenome ERZ773197 (study PRJEB29015, sample SAMEA2738166) | human oral metagenome | biome: human oral; feature: human-associated habitat; material: saliva | place: China | collected 2185 ...
AAATTTGGGCAAAATTTTTTAAATTTTAAATAAAATCCAAAAAAATTAAAAAAAATTTTTTTGAAAACACTTTACAAAAAAAAAAAAAACGCTAGACTTTGCTTTTATCTGAATCAAAAGGAAAAAAATGGCAAGCGAAAATGTATTCAAAGAGCTAAGCGATGTGGTAACAAAAGACGATACGCTAAGCGAGGAAAGCAAAGCGCAAGTGCTACGCAATATCACAAAAATGCAAGATCAAAAGATAAATTTGATGATCACAGGCGCAACAGGTTGTGGCAAAAGCTCCACGATAAACGCACTTTTTAACGCAAACGTAGCAAAAGTCGGACAAGGCGTCGATCCGCAAACAATGAATATCGCCAAATTTGATCTAGACAATCTCACGCTTTGGGATAGTCCGGGTCTTGGAGACGGCAAAGAACAAGATATCAAGCACTCAAAAGCAATTATTTCAAAACTAAACGAAAAAGACGCAAACGGCGATGCATTAATCGATCTTGTGCTAGTGATTTTAGATGGTTCAACGCGCGATTATGGGACATCATTTCATCTAATTGAAGAAGTGATTATCCCTGCAATAGGCAAAGATGCGAAAAACCGCGTCCTAATCGCCATAAATCAAGCAGACATGGCGATGAAAGGGCGCGGTTGGGACGAAGCAAAAAACGCACCGACGCCAAAGCTTGCTGAATTTCTAGACGAAAAAGTCGCCTCAGTGCAAAAACGTATCAAAGATAGCACAGGCGTGGATATTGAGCCGATATATTATTGCGCAGGATACAAAGACGGCGACAAAGCGCAAAAGCCGTATAATCTCTCAAAACTTCTATATTTCATCGTCTCAAACACCAAAAAAGAAAAACGCGCACTCTATATTAACAACATTTCACGCGATAAAACAATGTGGGAGTCAAACGACGAGCTAAAAAATTACAACAAAGAGATACAAAACTCACTCTGGGAGAGCGTCAAAGACGGCGCAAGCGAGGGCGCGGATATCGGCGGTAAAATAGGCGGATTATTTGGCGAAACAGGCAGAAAAATCGGTACCGTAGTCGGCGGTACTGTTGGTGCTGTTTACGGATTTTTCAAGGGAATATTTTCGTAGATGAATTTAGTTAGTTTAAATAATGCCATATCCGCGATTGGCATACGCCCATACGACGTGCTGTTTGTCGGCGCAACAGGCGCTGGCAAAAGCTCCACGATAAATTCATATTTTTTGCAAGAATTAGCCATAATCGGACGCGGAGCCGACCCGCAAACGATGCAGTGTAAGAGCTACCGCGTCAATGAAAATCTGCGCATTCACGACAGCCCTGGATTTGGTGATAGTCCGAACAATGACCGCGCTCACGCAGAAAAAATCACTAAACTTTTAAAACAAACATACAAAGATAAATTTGCGCTGATTGATATGTGTGTCGTGATTGTTGATGCTAGCTTGCGTGATCTTGGGAGTACTTATTGGTTGATAGATAAAGTTTTAAAGCCAAATTTGAGCGAGGAACGAATTTTGATTGCGCTCAATCAAGCAGATATAGCGATGAAAGGACATGGCTGGGACATGGCAAAAAACGCACCGACGCCAGAGCTTCGCGCGTTTTTAGACGAAAAAGCGCGTTCCATTCATAAACGCATAATGGAGAATAATTTTAATAGTGCTCAAAGCTTGTATTCGCTCCCGCAGCCTGTTTATTACTCGGCGCAAACGGGCTACAATGTGGATAAATTTTTTGATTTTATCATCGAAAATTTGCCAAAACAAAGGCGCATTATAGATTTTTAAACCAAAACTCGTTTTAATTTGCGCTTGAAATTTAAAATTTGGAGCGCAAAATGAGACGAAAAGATAGGGATTTGGGCGCGCAAGCTGCCTTGGAAATTTTAGACGAATGCGAATATGCGACGATTAGTTGCGTCTACTATGCGGACGAAATCGACGCAAATTGCGATAATTTGACGCAAGAAAACAGCGCGAATTTTTCTACAAATTCAGGCAAAATCACGAGTGTAAATTTAGACACAAACGCTATTGGCAAAACGCGCGCAAAATTTAGTATGAGCGCGAATTTAGACGAAATTTCTAGCCAAATTTTAGCCAAAACCGCAAATACAAAGACAAATTTATTCAAAATCAAAAGCATAAATTTTCATAAATTTTCAAACAAAAACACCCATTTTAGCGACACTTTAAACACAAAATCAAATATGAACACTTTAACAAATTTTCATACACTCATAAATTTGCGCTCGCTAAACACAAACGCGCAAACTCGGGCAAAATTTGGCATAGGCATTAATTTAAATCAAATTTCAAGTGCAAATCCTGTCGATAAAGATACAAATTTGTGCTGTTTTAGCACGCATAAAAACAAAGTTTCGACCAAATTTTCCACGCAAAGCGATCAAATTTGCGCCTTTAAGCCAGAGCAAATTTTTACCAATGAAATTTCGATAAATCAAAAATCCAGCAGAGCAAATTTACGCACAAAATCGGCGCTTTTAAACTCACAAACTAAACAAATTTTCACCCCGCGACAACCGCAAATTTTTTCGATTCCAATCTCAATCGTCCGCGAAAATGAGAGCATTTTTATCCATGGCGCACCAAGTGGCGCAAAGGCAAAACTCCTGCAAAATGGGCGCGAAGTCACAATTGTAGCTGTGAGTTTTAACCACGTCCCAACCCCATCAAAGTCCGATTTTAACGCGCACAGCAAAGATGGCAAATGGCTTGGCTCAAACGTTTTTACCACCGAATATAAAAGCGCGATCGCAACCGCAAAAGCCTATGAGATTACCGATCCTAAAGCCAAATTTCACGCGCTAAAAATCTTGAGCCAAAAATACGTCGCAAGCGCGCAAATGAGGGCGTTTGATGTCGCTGCGATGCATAGTTTAAACATCACAAATATCTACGAGCTAAAAATCATCTCTCTTAGCGCAAAGGCGAAAATTTTGCCAAAAAAATAAAATTTAGCAAAAGCGCAAATCAGCGCGATCAAATTTTCACGCCAAATTTATCGCTTGAGCCTTTAAATTTGTAGCCGCTTTTAGCTCTTCTATCGCGCTAATTCCTGCCGTGTTTTTAGGAAATAAAACATAAATTTTACCGCGCTCAACAGAGGCGAAAAACTCATTTTCGCTCTCTAAAATTTTATCCACATCTTTTAAAGCAAAAATCTCACTAGCATTTGGCTTTTGCGCCACAGAATAGGAAAATTTCTCGCCATTAATCTCAAAAAACACACTGCTAAATTTCTCCTGCTCGGGAGCTTTGCCTAGCTGTTTTTGCACAAATCCGCCATAAATTTTTGGAAACACAAAATACCAAATCACGCCAACAAGCGCGCTCGCGATACAAATTACCGGAAAAGTTTTAGCCAAAAAATCGATCAAAATCCCAACAAAAACAAACTGCAACGGCACAAAAAAGACCAAATTTTTCTGCCTTTTAGCCTGCACGCTCGCCGTTAAAACAAATTTTTTAAAGTTGTAGATATTTTGTGCACTCAAATCAAGCTTCATTTTGACTCCTTTTTTTCAAATTTCGATATAAAAAATCGCCTATTTTACGCAAAATAGCTGAAATTAAAGGCGCATTTTGCTATTATCGCGCTTAAATTTTTCGATAAAAAGAGGAAAGCATGGGATTATTTAAATTTCGCGGTTTTTTGCCGTTTATATTGATAATTTTTATTAATGCGCTCGTAGATGTCGGGCATAAAATGGTGATTCAAAACACCCTTTACAAGAGCTTTTCGGGCGATACGCTCGTTGTTTTGACCGCGCTTGTAAATTTATTGATTTTGCTTCCGTATGCGGGAATGTCTAGCATTAGCGGATTTTTAAACGATAAATTTTCGCGCGTCAGGGTGACTAGATACGCGGCGATGGCAGAGGCTGCGCTCATCGCACTTGTTACGATTTGCTACTTTTTTGGACTCTTTTATATCGCATTTTTTCTTACGCTAATTTTGGCCGTGCAAAGCGCAATCTATTCGCCCGCAAAACTTGGCATGATAAAAAACATGGTTGGTGCGAAAAATTTAGGCGCAGCAAACGGCATTTCACAAGCTGTCTCAATTGTAGCAATTTTGCTCTCAACAATCGGCGTGAGCGTGATTTTTGAAAATTTATGCGCCAAAAGCGATGATGTGAGCGAGATTTTACAATCAGTTTGGATTATCGGCGTTTTACTCTTTGTTTTAAGCGTGTTGGAGACGGCATGCTCGTTTTTTATCCCGATGCAAAGCGCCTCCGAGCCAAACGCTAAATTTGATAAAAACAAATTTATCCGTCTTGGCTATTTGCGCGATAACATGAGCTACATATTTTCAGCACGGACAATTTGGCTTTGCACGCTTGGGCTTAGCTTTTTTTGGGCGATTTCACAGCTTGTGATCGCTGTTTTCCCAGCCCACTACAAATTTATAATGCAAACCGATAATCCCGTATTTTCAAACGCGATTTTGGCTCTTAGCATCATAGGAATTTGCATCGGCTCATTTGTAGCTGGAAGTTACAGCAAAAATCATATCGAAATGGGCATTGTTCCGCTTGGCGCGTTTGGCATGGGGATTGGGCTTGTTGTCTTTTCATTTGCTGGATCAAATTTTACAATGGCTTGCGCGTCGGTGTTTTTTGGCTTTTCGGGCGGAATTTTCATGGTGCCATTAAACGCACAAATTCAGCTTTTTAGCGACGAAGCAAAAATGGGGCGCGTCTTAGCAGCTAGTAATTTCGTACAAAATGTTTTTATGATTTTGTTTTTAATATTTGCGATTTTTGCGGTCGCACTAGAAATTTCAACAAGCAAAATTTTCATCATCAGCGCACTAGCGATATTTGTTTGCGCGGCGGTTGCGATTAAAATTTTGCCACATCTTTTTGCGCGAATGATCGCTATGCCGTTTTTAAAATTTAGCTACAAAGTGGGCGTTTATGGGCTTGATAACGTCCCACTTCGTGGTGGCGTTTTGCTTTTGGGAAATCACGTAAGCTGGATTGATTGGGCGATTTTACAGATCGCAACACCGCGCCCGATTAAATTTGTAATGTATAAGTCGTTTTATGATTTGTGGTATTTAAAGTGGTTTTTTAAGTGGTTTCGCGTGATTCCAATCGGACTTGGCGCGAATAAATCTAGCCTCGAAAAGATACATGAGCTCTTAAAAAATGGCGAAGTAGTCGCGCTTTTCCCCGAAGGACACATCACATATAATGGGCAATTAGACGAATTTCACCGCGGTTTTGAGCTAAGCGTCAAAGAAAGTGGCGCAACAATCGTCCCATTTTACATTCGCGGGCTTTGGGGAAGCTCTTTTTCGCGTTCGCAAAAGTATTTTTCTCAAATTTCAACACTCGGACACAAACGCTCAATCAGTGTAAGTTTTGGTGCAAATTTGCCAGATAGCACAAACGCCGAAGCGGTAAAAAAAGCTGTTTATGCGCTCTCATTTTACAGCTGGGATAAGTATCTAAACACGTTGCGCCCGATACAATACAACTGGCTAATCAGCGCAAAATCGCACCCATTTAAAAAGGCGATCGTAGATAGCACAGGCGCAAATTTGACAAATGCAAAAGTGATTGCTGGCGCGATGGTGATGGCGGATAAATTTAAGAAAATTTTGCAAAATAGACAAAATGTCGGCGTGATATTGCCTAGCTCGGCAGCTGGAAGTTTGGCAAATTTGACGCTTTTAATGCGCGGAAAAATCCCTGTAAATTTAAACTACACGCTCTCAATGCAAAATTTAATTAGTTGCGTAGAGCGCGCCGAAATTTCGCAAATCATCACTTCAAAAACGTTTATCACAAAACTTAGCGCAAAGGGGTTTAATTTAGATGAAATTTCATCTAAATTTATATTTTTAGAAGATCTGCAAATTTCAAACCGCGAACGAATTTTAGCCTACGCAAAGGCTTTGATTTTTCCTGCGTGGTTAATCGAAATGCTCTATTTTAGCAAGGTTGGCATAGATGATGATGCACTGATATTGTTTAGCTCTGGAAGTGAAAGCGCGCCAAAAGGCGTGGTTTTAACGCATAAAAATTTGATGGCGAATATCAAACAGATGTCTGAACTAATCAACGCAAAAGATGGCGAAGCGATGATGGCGTCGCTACCGATTTTCCACTGCTTTGGGCTAAGTGTGACCGCGCTTTTACCGCTTAGCGAAGGGATTTTAAGCATCCATGTCCCAGATCCAACAGACGCTCCAAATGTCGGCAAAATGGCGATTAAACACGGCGCGACGCTACTTTTTGGGACATCTACATTTTTTAGGCTCTACACAAAAAATAAAAAGCTAAATCACTTGATGTTTGATAGCGTTCGCCTTGTTATCGCGGGCGCGGAAAAGCTTCGCACAGAGGTCAAAAATGACTTTAAGATGAAATTTGGTATTGAAATTTTTGAAGGTTATGGCACGACAGAGACGACGCCTGTTGTTAGCGTAAATACGCCAAATATTTTAGAGCCTGAATTTTACAAAGAGTTGATTTTTAACAAAGTAGGAAGTGTCGGCATGCCACTAACTGGCACAATCATCAAAATCGTAGACCCAGCCACAAGTAAAGAGGTCGCAACAGGCGAAAATGGGCTGATTTTAATCGGCGGGCATCAGGTTATGCGTGGATATTACCGCGACGAGGAGCGTACAAACCGCGTAATTAGCGAGATTGATGGCGTTAGATTTTACAATAGTGGCGATATTGGGCATTTAGACGAAGATGGATTTTTATACATCACAGACCGCCTTTCGCGCTTTGCAAAAATCGGTGGCGAGATGATAAGCTTAAGCGCAGTTGAGAGCGAAATTTCAAAGATAATAGATCAAAATATAAGTTTTGCGTGCCTAAATTTACCAGATGAGAAAAAGGGTGAAAAGATCGTGATGTTTTTTGCTGATACCAGCGCGGAGGCGATTGATGAAAATAGCGAGCTTAGAGCAAATTTACAAAGCGCATTAAAAGCCCTGCCGCCGCTATTTCAGCCTAGCGTTTGTGTGGAGCTAAAAGCGTTGCCAACACTAGCTAGTGGTAAAACAGATTTTCAAGAATTAAAGAAAATCGCCGCAAAAATGGAGCTATAAAGTTCAAATTTTTGGTTTAAATTTTAAAAATTTGAACCAAATTTTAAGATCTATATAGAGCCTAAAATCAGGGCGAATTTATCAAATTTTAGTTACAATCGCGACATTTTTTAAAAGGAATTTCATAATGATAAGCTACAAAGAAGCAGGCGTGGATATTGATGCGGGGAATAGTTTTGTTGAGACGATTAAGCCGTTTGTAAAATCAACAACAACGGCGCACGTTTTAGGCGGGATCGGCTCATTTAGTGGTGCCGTGCGACTTCCTAGCGGGTATAAAAATCCCGCGATTTTAGGTGCGACAGATGGCGTTGGCACAAAATTACGCCTAGCAATCGATGCAAATATGCTAGATGGCGTGGGGCAAGATCTAGTCGCAATGTGTGTAAATGATCTACTTTGCAACTTCGCCGAGCCACTATTTTTTTTAGATTATTACGCGAGTGCTAAATTAGACATAAAAAGCGCGGCGCGCGTGGTTGAGGGTATCGCAAATGGTTGTAAACTAGCAAAATGCGCGCTCATTGGTGGCGAGACGGCGGAGATGCCTTCGATGTATCAAAAAGGCGATTTTGATCTAGCTGGATTTGCGGTGGGGATTGCCGAAATAGACGAAATAGATCGCACCAAATTTGTGAAAAAAGGCGATGTTTTAATCGCTTTGCCTAGTAGCGGATTGCACTCAAACGGCTTTTCATTGGCGCGAAAAGTTATTGCCGAGCTTGGGCTAAAATGGGACGAAAAGATAGGCGAAAAATCGTTGATTGAGACACTTTTAGAGCCTACGCGAATTTACGTGGAGGATTTTTTACGATTAAAAGAGAAAATTCGCGCCCTTGCACACATCACGGGTGGCGGTTTAATCGAAAATTTACCACGCGTTTTTGGGGCTGGTTTGGGTGCGAAAATAGAAAAATCCGCGATAAAAACGCCTGAAATTTTCAAAATTTTATCAAAAATGGTAGATGAAAACGAGATGCGCCGCACGTTTAATTTAGGTGTTGGAATGGTGCTTGTAGTCGCGCGTGAAAATGTGGATTATGTGCTAGAAAACAGCGATGGATACGTAATCGGCGAAGTCATAAATGGCGCAGGCGTGGAGCTAGTGTAGCTTTTTGTTTGTATAAATTTAACTAGATTTTGCGCCATATTCGCAAGATAGCGGCGCAAACAGCTTTTTAGTGGTTTTATTCAATTTAGAATTTAGGCTCAAACATAATCAAAAGAGCATTTTTTGCTATGGTGAATGTATAAAAATTCAATACTCTTATTCTTGCTTGCGCTTAGGTTGCCAAACTGAGATTTTTTACTAATTTTGAAGAGACATTTTACAGATTTTAAAACAAAAGTTAGCGAAATTTGAAATATTTTTGCGAAGTTTCAAAGATAGAAAAGTTCGCTAAATCTAGCACTATTTCAAGGCAAATTTATCTAAAATTTTAATGGCAAATAAGTGTGAAAAATAGCCAATTTTGACAGAAAAAGTCTAATCAATAAGCTATTTTTAAGCCCAAATTAGAGCGCAAAAGCCCTAATTGGTAGTTATATTTTGAGTTAAAAAACGCATAAAACCCTAATCAACAAGCTTTTTAGAGCTAAAAGATGACGCGCGACAGGCGTAAAACGAGCGGAATAAAAACGTCTGATTTTCTCTTCTACTTTGCCAACACAAAAAATATATCCGTTTTGCTCGCCCACTTTGCAATCTTGACTTACTTAAAGCAGCTTATCTGGGGCAATAAAACGTGAACAATGCTCATTTATAGTAGCAATTCAAAGCTAAAAATTCGCGATTATAGCGATGTGCAAAAGCCTATAATGGGCTTTGTGGATTTAGGCGCAAAGGTGAGTTAAAAACTACAAAAATGAGTTTACAAACAGTATAAATCATACAGCAAAGCACGAAACTTCCCAGCTTATACAAAAATTCGTTTTGCCAAATTTAAGAGCACCACAAATGAATATTTCAAAGAAGACTTAAGCCATAATTGTTTGTTGATTTAAAAGTAACGACTGTATGGGATGTTAAAATTCACAAAAAAGCTTTGTTTGAATTTAGATTGTTTTGTATTTTAAAGAGTTGCTTTTGCCCTTTGGGCTGGTTTGTGTCGTTGGTTTGGTCTAAAATTGCCTTGCATTGTTTGGCTGATTTGCAGTTTAAAACGCAAATATCTAAATTTTCTTTGAGATTTTCGCCTTAAAAAGTTAAAAGATTTCTTATTTTTATCATTTTATTTTTCGTTTTTTGTTCTTGCTTGTAATTTGGTTTCAAGATGATTGGGTATTTTTTAAGAAGTTTTTAAAGGCTCTTAAAATATCTTATTTTAGTGGAGATATCTTGCAAATTTACATAAAGTTTTATTAAAACTAAAATTAAATTTGCTTATTTTGCCAACACAAAAAACCTTTCTGTTTCGCTTATCATCGCTTTAGCGCACTACGCAATTAAAAAAACTCAAATAATAAATTCGCTAACGATAAAAACCATACAAATATCACCAAAAAATTTCTGCCAATACGCCAAGCATAGAATATTTAAATTTAAAAAGCATAGAAAAAATTTCGTTGCGCTTAAAGGAGTGTAAATTTGGATTAATAGCAAAAACTACGCAGAAGATTTACCACAAACTATCAAAACCAATCCATAAGCCATGCTTAATCTATCCAAAAAGCCAAATTTTCTGATTTTATACTCAAATGCGCCCTAAAATCCACCCGTTTGCCTCGCGCACAAATATTTGCAAACAGCGTCGCGCTATTTAAATGGCGTTTGATTTTGGGCTTAAACTGGTCAAAACGGCACATAAACACCTGTCCGTGGGGATTTGCGTCCATTTTGATAGTTAAAATTTAGATCGCGTCCATGATATTTAAATGGCAAATTAATCCGCAAAAAGTCAAATTTCACACGTTTTATCACTCGCCAAATTCGCCACGCGTGAGTTTCATTTACCCCTTCACCTAACAAAGCGACAATCAATAAAAATTTGCATAAAAATCCACGCCCATAAAGTTTTTGGCGTTTAAAAGATTGCTATTTTTCCTTTTTCGCCACTGTTTTTCTCTTGATTTAATTGATAATTTTGGATTTTAAACAAATTTGAGCTTTTATCACTCATAAATTTACCCGCGCTGGGTTGAAAAATTTGGTGCAGAAAAATAAACACAACTAACGCACCATCGCTATTTAAATTTCTGCAAATTAAGTAAAAATTTACTTCGCATTTGTGCTATTCATGTCGATTTTGTAGCCGTTATTCTCTTTATTTAGTATAAAATTTTCATCACTTGTCTCAATTGAGAGCTCAAATTTATCACGAATTTTACGCGCCCAAATCGAGCGGAATTTATCCAAATTTAGCTCATTTTTTTTCAGCGTCGCATTCGTATCGTAATTAAATATCAAAGTGATCTTTTTGCCAGAAATTTTACTATCGTTTAAGTCGCAATTAGTCACGATTTTTACGCTATTTTGCCAAAAATGAATGCTCAAGTTTTCATCTATTTTTAGCGTTTTTGAAGGGATTTCGATCACAGGCGCAGGAGTTTTTGTGATATTGTTTGAAATTTTATTTAAATTTTTATTAAAAGAGACGGAGACATCATCGATTTGAGCGGTCTTGGCACGAGTTTTGCGCTCAAACAAAAAATCATCACCTAGCTCAATACTCTTATTTATATCGACAATTTTTTCCATAATCAAGCCATTTTCATCGATATAAGAAATTCTGATTTTATTGATGATTTTTGCGCCACGTGGCATCGAAAAAAGCTCGCTAGAAAACGGCGCATACTCGTCAAAATTTATATTTTTTTTCTGCGCCATAATATCATCATAAAGCTCATCTGAATAGCCAGCTTCTAGTCTTAAAACGCAAAACATCGCGACAAAAAAAGAGATTATGTTAAATTTTGAGTTCATTTATTTATATCTGGATCCAAAACAGCGCGCTCTAAATACTCTTTTTGTAACTTTGCATTTTGATTTTTTAGCTCGCGAACTTCGCCGATAAGGGCGATTTTTTCGTTTTGTAAATCAATCAAAACCATAACCGAACGATCGCCAAAAATCACATTTGCCAAATAAGCCACAAGCGCAAAAAAGATTAAAATCGCGCTGATATAGAGTGAAATTTGCTTAAGTAACCCTTCGCGCACGTTGAAAATTTGCTCTTTTTCATCGTGCGTATTTTGGGATTGATGTTTAAAATACTCATCTTTTGCGTTATCGTTTTGAGACATTTTTAACTCTATTTCCATCTTATTTCATCAAATTTCACTCAAATTTACATAGCAACCAAAACTAAATTTTATAAACCAAGCCCCAAAAATTCATCACTTTCGCGCTCGATTTCAAGCAAACGATTATATTTTGCGTTGCGTTCGCTTCGCGCGGTTGCGCCTGTTTTTATCTCGCCCGTATTTAGCGCGACCGCAAAATCAGCGATAAACGAATCCTCGCTCTCGCCACTTCTATGACTCATGATGCATCTATATCCGTTGCGAGAGGCTAGGCGTACGGTGCGCATCGTTTGCGTAATAGAGCCGATTTGATTAGGTTTAATCAAAATAGCGTTTGCGATATTCTTTTCAATGCCCTCGCGCAAAATTTTCTCGTTTGTAACAAAAAGATCATCGCCAACAAGCTGTATTTTATCGCCAAGTGCGCTAGTTAGGCGTTTCCAGCCGTCCCAATCGTCCTCACTAAGTCCATCTTCAATAGAAAAAATAGGATATTTTTCGCACAAATTTTTATATATTTCAATCATCTCATCGCTACTAAATTCGCGCCCTTGCAGACAATATTTACCATTTTCATAAAGCTCACTTGCAGCAACATCTAGCGCGATTTTAATTTGTTCGCCCGCCTTGTAGCCAGATTGCTCAATAGCTTTCATTATGAGCTTTAGCGGCTCTTCATTGTCGCTTAAATTTGGCGCAAAACCACCCTCATCGCCCACCGCTGTGGAGTGTCCAGCGTCGTTTAGAAGTTTTTTGAGCGTTTGATAAATCTCAGCACTTGCGCGCAAAGCGTCGCTAAATTTATTAAACCCAAAAGGCATAATCATAAATTCTTGAAAATCTACGCTGTTGTTTGCGTGTGCGCCACCATTTATGATATTAAACATCGGCACAGGGAGCACGCGTGCATTCGCGCCACCTAAATAGCGATAAAGCGGGATATTTAGCGCATTTGCAGCAGCTCTAGCCACCGCCATAGAGACGCCTAAAACCGCGTTTGCGCCCAAATTTGAGTAGTTTGGTGTGCCGTCTAATTTTATCATCGCATCGTCGATGTTTTGCTGATTAAAGATATTAAAACCAACAAGCGCCTCGCAAATTTGCTCATTTACGTTTGCGACCGCTTTTAAAACACCTTTGCCACCAAACCTAGCTTTATCGCCATCGCGAAGCTCAAGTGCCTCGCGTTTGCCCGTGCTTGCACCACTTGGGACAATCGCGCTACCGATGGTGCCATTTTCTAAAACAACACTCGCTTTTATCGTTGGATTTGCGCGACTATCTAAAACCTCTTGTGCGTAAATTTTTGAAATTTTCATAAATTTATTCCTCTCCTTCTTCTGCGTTTTCGCTCTCTTCTGCGCTACTCATCATTATGTTTGTTTCGCCGATTTGAGCTTTGATTTTATTTGCTATTTCGTTTGCGATTTGTGGATTATCGCGAAGATAAATTTTGGCATTTTCTTTGCCCTGCCCTATTTTTGTCGCTTGATAACTAAACCATGCACCTGATTTATCCACGATGTCCAACTTTACGCCATAATCGATTAATTCGCCCTCTTTGGAAATTCCCTCGCCAAACATTATGTCAAATTCAGCGATTTTAAATGGTGGCGCAACCTTATTTTTTGCTACTTTCGCTTTGACGCGGTTGCCAATTGAGACTTCGTTTTGTTTTAAAGTGGCGGTTCTGCGGATATCAATTCGCACAGAAGAGTAAAACTTTAGTGCATTTCCACCTGTTGTAGTCTCAGGTGAGCCATATCCCATCTGACCGATTTTCATACGAATTTGGTTGATAAATATAACGGTAGTCCCCATTTTATGCACAACACCTGTTAATTTTCGCAAAGCTTGACTCATCAAACGCGCTTGAAGTCCCACGTGAGTATCACCCATGTCGCCTTCGATTTCGCTTTTTGGCGTAAGAGCTGCGACGCTATCTACTACGATGAGATCTACCGCGCCACTTCTTGAGAGTGTCTCAACAATATCCAAGGCTTGTTCGCCAAAATCAGGCTGAG
>ERZ773197.2010-NODE-2010-length-13368-cov-5.338015_pt1 | contig 13368 bp, 8 predicted proteins | sample MGYA00580999_ERZ773197 | MGnify/ENA primary metagenome ERZ773197 (study PRJEB29015, sample SAMEA2738166) | human oral metagenome | biome: human oral; feature: human-associated habitat; material: saliva | place: China | collected 2185 ...
ATCCGAAACTCTCAGAAGTCATGAGACAACACAGTAGGTTAAGGGTACGAACCCGAGGGTTAACCTACGATCGCACGCCTCCGACTGCCACCGGCGGGCCAGCGAGGACGAAGAAGGAGACCGCCGTGAAGGACTACGCCTCCGGTGAGGAGCTCATCGCGGAGATCCGCAAGCGCGCTGAGCTGTTCATCGCCGAGTTCGACGACGTCCCCGCCTCCGGGCTCCACACGCTCAAGGACGGGGTGGACCGCACGCCGGCGCAGATGCTCGCCTACCAGCTGGGGTGGATGGATCTGCTGCTGGACCGGGACCAGCTCTTCACCTCCGGACAGCGGGCGTGGGCCTCCTCGACGCCGTCGGCCTGGCCGGTGGCCACGTGGGTGCACATCAACACGGTGGCGCCCTTCACCTCCTTCCGCACGAGGATCCGCGCCTGGAAACGCCACTGAGTGCCACCGAGCGCCACCGCGGGTAGGACACGATTCATGGGGGCCACCGACGTCTTCGGTGGCCCCCATGAGATCAGAGAGTGCTGACGTCACTTGGAGGTGATCGCCTCAGCGAGCTCCTCGAAGCAGCTGACGTAGGCGTCGATCGCCTCGTCCGTGTGGGTCACTGACAGGGTCCACTCCTCCTCGCGGCCCGGAGTCATGAAGATCCCCCGGTTCATGTTGAACAGCCACGCGAGCTCGGACAGCTCCGCGTTCTGGTGCTCCTTGAAGGACTCGTAGTCGACGACCTTCTTGGGGGAGAAGGTGACGCACCCCTTGCCGCCAACGCCCACCGCGTAGCCCGGAAGGTTGTAGCGCTCAATGACCTCCGTGCAGCCCGCGAGAATGCGGTCGTTGAGGTGGTCTAGGTGGGCGTAGGCCTCCGGGGTGAGGACCTTCTCGAGGTTGGCCCGCACGGCGGCCATCGCCAGGGGGTTGCCGTTGTAGGTGCCGACCTGGAAGACGGTGTGGTCCTCCACCACGGACATGACCTCCTCGGTGCCTCCGATGGCGCCCGAGGGCAGACCGGCGCCGAGGGCCTTGGCCATGGTCACCATGTCGGGAGTCACTCCGAAGCGCTTGGTGGCGCCGCCCGGACCGATGCACAGGCCGGTCTTGACCTCATCGAAGATCAGGACGACGCCGTGTCGCCGGGTGATCTCGCGGACCTGCTCCAGATATCCCGGTTCCGGCAGCACGACGCCCAGGTTCATCATGGCCGGCTCCATGATGACGCAGGCAGGCTTACGCCCCTCATCGGTCAGCCGGATGATGCGGCGCTCCATGGCCTCGGCATCGTTGAAGGGAACCGGCACCGTCATCTGGACGGTGGCGTCGGGAATGCCACCTCCGTAGGGCAGCGAGGCCAGGTTGTCACGGTCACCGATCTTGTCGTACTCGACGCCGATCGAGACCATGACGGTGTCGTGGTGCCCGTGGTAGGAGCCGAAGATCTTCATGACCGTGTCGCGACCGGTGTAGGCGCGTGCGATGCGGATGGCATCCATCGTGGACTCCGAGCCCGAGTTCGTGTAGCGCCACTTCGGCAGCCCCCACCTGCTCGAGAGGTTCTCCGCCACCGCCAGGGCGTCCTCGGTCGGGGCGGCGAAGTGGGTGCCCTTGCCGTACCGCTCCAGAACGGCCTCACCGATCACCGGGTGGGCATGCCCCTGAAGCATCGATCCGAAGCCGTTGTGGAAGTCCCACATCTCGTTGCCGTCAACATCCCAGACCTTCGGCCCCTGCCCCCGTTCGAGGTAAATGGGCCAGGGCTCGCGCAGCTGGTACGAGGAGGCGACACCGCCGGAAAGGCTGTTTCTCGCGCGGTTGTACATGTCGCCGGACCCCTTGGTCCGTTCATTGAGGCGCTTGGACTCGATCTCCGTCAGCTCAGCGACTCGCTCCATGTTGATGCTCATTGCTCACTCCTTCGTGGTCCGGCCTGGCGTCCACATATCGTGTGTTTGATTACCGGCGCATCGATCAGCTGTGTCCGTCGATGCGATGACAATGTGTTTCCTCTCAGTTCCTTCCGCCGGCCTGGCGCGGAGGGAGCTGTTTTCATGTGTGCGCGTTCGCTCCGGTTCACCGGCGGTCACGACGCAGCACGGAGCTGGGAGGCTTCACCATCGTCCTCCTCTAAGACAGTTGCCACCTTCAACTCCTCGGTGACAGCGTCGGATCGTGCGATCACCTCCCCGCGGAAGAAGGCCGGTGCTCGGACGTACTGCACAAGCATCAGCACCACGCCCAGGAGAATGAGGGCGAGGGTGAGGACGAAGACGAGACCGACGCCGAAGACCTGCGATCCCGACCCATACTCCGGGTCGAGGGAGTCCTTCAAGGTCAGGCCGAGGAGCGAGAAGAGGATGAGACCCCCCAGCCCCGGCGAGACCAGCATGAAGAAGAAGTTCCTCACCGAGCGGAACCACTGCCCTCGGAAGTACCACACCGCGGCGAAGGCGGTGAGCCCGTAGTAGAAGGCGATCATCGCCCCCAGGGTCTGAACCGTGTCCCACAGGACGGAGGTGGATACGAAGCGCAGCAGCGTGTAAAAGGTCGAGGCGGCGATCGCCGAGACGACTGTTGCGCGACCAGGGGTGAGGAAGCGCGGAGAGATCTCGCCGAGCTTCTCCGGCATTGCTCCGTAATACCCCATCGACAGGAGGGTGCGGGCGGGAGAGACGAAGGTGGACTGCAAGGACGCCGCCGACGAGACCAGCACCGCCGTCGACAGGAGGATCGCGAACGGCCCCAGAACCGGCCTGGCCAAGGCGAAGAAGACATTGTCCTGGATCGCAGGATTGCCCAGTCCTATCCCGTCCTTCCCCAGGCCGGCGAACATCATGGATCCGATCGTGACGAACATGTACACCGAGACGATGGTCATGACGGTGAGCACGGCGGCGCGCCCCGGGGTGGAGCTGGCGTCGTCGGCCTCCTCATTGACCGTCAGCGACACGTCCCAGCCCCAGTAGATGAACAGGGACAGGGAGACGCCCGCCACGAAGGTCCCCAGCGAGTCGACGGCGAACGGATTGAACCATTCGAGCTTCAAGGGCGTCGGGTTGACGGCGGTTCCGGTGAAGTAGCGGTAAATGGCCACCGCGCCGAAGCCGAGGAACACCGTCAGCTGAAACCCCACCAACCAGTACTGGAGCTTCTGGGTGGTCTGCATGTCGCGGTACGCGATCCAGGTCGCCAGCGTGATGAAGACCAGGCAGGTGAGGGTATTGACCCATACGTTGTCGGAGAGATCCGCAATGGCGGAATTGCGAGTCACCTGTGCGAGCAACAGATAGAAGAAGTCGACGGCGATGGCCGCAAGGTTCGACAGGACGACGACGGTCGCCACAATCAGCCCCCATCCGTTCATCCACCCGATCCACGGACCGAAGGCACGCGTCCCCCAGGTGAAGGATGTGCCCGAGTCGGGCATCGCCGCATTGAGCTCTCGGTACCCGAAGGCGACCAGGAGCATCGGGATGAATCCGACGAGGAAGATCGCCGGCACCTGTTCGCCCACCTCTGAGGCGGTCGGCCCCAGCGCGCCGGTGAGGGTGTACGGGGGCGCGATGCAGGACACGCCGATGATGATGGCGCCGAGCAGACCGACAGAGCCCTCGGCCAGTCCCTTCTTCGACAGCCCGCCTCCGGAGCTCGTGGTAGCCGCGCTCATGTTGCACCCCCGACGTCAGCCGCGTCGGCTGGGACCGCGACCAGAGGCACGGGCAGGACACGCAGGATCTTGTTGGCGTCCGGCCCCAGGAACAGGCGCCCGCTCTGGGCCAGCCGCGCCGACCCCAGGAAGGCCAGCTCATTCCTGCTCCACTCCATGGCCAGCACGGCGGCGCTCATGGAGTGGGCGTGAACGATCTGGACACGCTGATCATCCAGTCCGGTGAGATCCAGGCGCACCTCGGCGAGCAGGGCCTCGGTCCGCTTCTCGATCTCCGCGGTGTCCTGTGAGTCCCCGGTGGCCACCGTGACGAGACGCAACGGGACACCGGCTCTGTCTGCGAAGGTCCTGGCCTTACTGAGCACTCCCCTCCACCTACCGGACTCGCCCAGCATGACCGTGATGCGTGAGAGCCCGTCGAGAGGGGCGTGCCTCATGCCGCGCGGGGACAGGGCGACCGGAACAGTCGAGGAGTTGAGCAGCGTCTGCCCCACGGAGCCGAGGGACACCCGCCCCAGGACCCCGTGACGGCCTCCGCCGGCTACGAGCAGGTCGGCCTTGAGCTCCTCGGCCGAGGCGATGATGCCCTCGGGGAAGGAGAGGCTGTACCGCAGGTACTTGCTCACCGGCACACGGGGCCGATGCTCCTCCATGATCTCCGACATCCAGTCGTCGACCTGCGTGGCAACGACGTCCTGGAAGGCGTGATCGGTGACGTCAAGGACGTAGCGTCCCCCGCCGCCCTTGACGACGGTGACGAGATCGAGTGGGCACGAGAACGCTTCAGCGAGAGACACCCCTAGGTGGTAGGAGTCTCGACCGCCGAGCGAATTGGTGAAGGCCGTCAGAATGCGCATGGGGGTGACCTCCTGTTCGCTTCCGGGGCGTCACAGGGCACTCATGACGTGCTTGATACGTGTGTAGTCCTCCACGCCGTAGACGGAGAGGTCCTTGCCGTAGCCGGACCGTTTGAAGCCGCCGTGCGGCATCTCCGCGACGAGGGGGATGTGGCAGTTCACCCACACGCAGCCGAAGTCCAGGTCCCTGCTGAATCGCAGGACACGCTGGTGGTCGGTCGTCCAGATGGACGAGGACAGGGCGTAGTCCACGCCGTTGGCCAGGGCCAGGGCGTCGTCGTCGGAGGAGAACTCCTGAACGGTCAGGACCGGCCCGAAGATCTCCTGCTGCACGAGCGCGTCGTCCTGCTTGAGCCCTGAGATGACGGTGGGCGCGTAGTAGTACCCGCTCTCGCCGACGCGGTGGCCACCGGTCAGCAGGTGGGAGTGCGCGGGCCGCTCCTCAACGATCTTCTGCACGGAGTCGAAGTGGCGAGCATTGTTGAGGGGACCATAGAAAGCCTCCTCCTCGGGGATCGGACCAGTGCGCAGGGACTCGACGTGACGCACCAACGCGTCGGTGAACTCCTTGGCCACCGAGGCCTCGACCAGGACGCGGGTGGCGGCGGTGCAGTCCTGCCCGGAGTTGAATATCCCTGCGGCGGCGATGCCCTCGGCAGCCGCCTCGATGTCGGCATCGGCGAAGACGACGGCGGGGGCCTTGCCTCCCAGCTCGAGGTGAACGCGGGTCACGTTGCCGGCCGCCTGCTCGGCGAGATCCGAGCCTGCGCGCACAGATCCCGTGAGCGCAACCAGCCCGGGCACCGGATGAGCGCTCATGAGGCGCCCGGTCTCTCCGGTGCCGAGCACCAGGTTGAAGACCCCGGGCGGGAGGATCTCACTGGCGATCTCAGCGAAGACGATGGCGCTCTCGGGCGTGTTGGCACTCGGCTTGAGCACCACCGTGTTGCCTGCCGCCAGAGCGGGCCCGACCTTCCAGATGAGCATCATGAAGGGGTAGTTCCACGGGACGATCTGCCCGACGACGCCGATGGGCTCGCGGCGAATCTGCGAGTTCAGGCCCTCGGCGTACTCGCCCGAGGCGACACCCGACTGGAGTCGTGCGGCTCCGGCGAAGAACCGCAGCTGAGAGGCCCCTGTCAGGACTTCCTCCGCCCGGATCATCTCGGCGAGCTGACCGGTGTTGCGGCGCTGAGCCTCGACGAGACGGTCGGCGTTGGCCTCCAGGGCGTCGGCGAGCCGGAGCAGGAGCATCTGCCGTTCCGCCGGCGTTGTCAGCCGCCAGCTCTCGAATGCCTTGAGGGCGGCGTCGTAGGCGGCGTCGACATCGGCGGCCCCTGAGACCGGGCACTGCGCCACGACTTGTTCCGTTCGAGGATCCACGACGTCGAACGTGGCATCGGTGGTTGCCGGAACAAATCGTCCGTCAATAAAATTCTGGAGGAGAGGAAGGCTCATGTGAATCACTCTGTTTCTTGGCTTCGGCGGGACGTCGGTGTCGAGGTGAGAAGTTTCGAGAGTCGAAAGAAATGAGACGACTCGGGCCTCTACTGCCCAAGCTCACCCAGGACCGGCGTAGGCCACATCGCCGCCGGCGCCCGATGTGCTACAAGTTCTGCTACGACAACGCGGGCTAAGGTCCTAGGTGACGGCGTAATAGTAAACACACACCACCGAGTATGTCGAACATCACGTTCCACACTTCGAGGAATCGCATCAAAACGCGGAAAAGTCACCCTTGTGCGAGATGACAAACCGTCACTCCGCCCAAAAATGTAACGCACACCACAAATTCGCCCGCTGCTCGGCATCCTCGATGTCGACGCCGAGTGCCCTCCTCAGGCGCACAAGACGTGCGGGGACGGAGTTTCGATGCACCCCCAGACGCTCGGCGATGCGCTGCACCGCCCCGGCCTCGCTGAGGTAGATCCTCAACAGCTCGAGCAGCTCGGGCTGATCGGCGACGCCCCCGAGGCGAGCGCGGGCGAAGGCTTGGGCCCGCTCCTCGTCCAGGAGGTCCGTGACCGACGGCAGTCCCGAGGTCTCCCAGCGCACCGCCTGTCCGAGCTGCCGAGTTCCGGTGCAGACGGACAGCGCCTGCTGTGCGCCCCGCGGCAGATCAGTGACGCCGACAGGACCGCTGACGCCGATCCGCATCCGCTCCGTCCAGGGCGTGACACTGCCGTCCTCAAGAAGGGAGGGAACGCGCTCGACCTCACCGAGGATCATCAGGCGGGTCCCGCCCCGGTCCGTGCGCCACAGAAGCTGCTCCCCCACCGGAGCCCCCCGACTCTCGACGAGCAGGCGGGCCAGCACTGTGGAGAGCCCGGCAACGTCAGCACTGCCACCCTCGAGGCAGACAACCCGCCACTGATGACCACCACCGGTAGCGGGCACCGATCGCCGCTCCGGAGACGGCAGGCGCGTGAGGACGAGCTCCTGAACCTGGTCCGCCAGCGCCAGCCCCTGCGCGATGTCACCCGCCAGGAGATGCCGGGTGGAGGCCCCCACGAGCTGGAGGAGCCATCCGGTGAAGGCCTTGGAGGACTCGGCGATGAGATTCAGAAACGACCAGGCGAGATCGACCCCCAGGGTCTGAGCGCGCGTGAGCGTCTCGCGCTGAACGGTCGCCAGGTAGCGCTCGGGCTCGCCGGTGATGCCGACCGGGCGGACGACCAGCCGCATGTCGCCGAGGCCGACCGCCCCGGCTCCTCGCATCCCTCCCGGACGGATCCTGTCGATGCACTCGGCGACCTCGTCGTCGATTCCCGTCGCCTCCGGCCCGAAGGGACCGACCACGGTGCGTCCCGTGGCATCCCGCAGGGACACCTCGCCCCGGAGGATCGAGGCCAGAGCGCGCATGATCGCGCTCTGGTTGTCCTTGGCGGCTGCACGCGTCAGCTGCTGCAGGACCAGGGTCTCCTCGTCCCCCGCCCCCTCGGCGCCGATCTCGGGCTCGGCCGTCTGAAGCATGGCCCCCACTTCACGGCTGATGGAGGCGAAGGAGACCTCGAGGGGGACCTCGAGGAGATTGAGCCGCCCGATCCGGCAGGCCTCGCGCAGGTCCTCGGGCACGGTGTCGAAGGCGATGCCGGTTCCCAGTCCGAGTGCGGCGACTCCTGCCTCGACCAGTGATGCCACGTACTCCCGCCACGTGGCCGCCTCCGCATCGGCCATGACGAGACCCGTGGTGAGAACGAGCTCGCCGCCCTCGAGGTAGGAGGCCGGTTGGAGGAGCTCGGTCGCGACGACCCAGGTGACCGCGGCGCTCGGTGCGGGCAGGAGCACCGCGCGAACCCCCAGGTCCGCTCGATCCATGAGATCCGACACCAGCACCATGCCTGGATTCAAACACTGTTCTGTGCGTGCTGCACAGGATTCGTGAAATCTTGTGCAGCACGCTTAGGTGCTCCGCCCTAGGCACAGGCTTAGCCTGAAGCAGAACTCATAGCCGAGCTCGTTTCTACGACATCCCCGGAGCGCTCTGTTCCACTGCAGCTCTCCGCCCGTCACGACACACTGTGAGGTCCACATGGCAACGCTGCCCCAGACCATTCATCTCGCCACTCCTCTGCCCGGTCCCGAGGCCCGCGCCCTCGACGAACGCGCAGGTACCGCACTCCCACGCGCCCTGACCGCCGCCATGCCGACATTCGCACGGCGCACGGACCGCGGTGTCCTGGAGGACGTGGACGGCAACCGTCTCATCGACTTCGGATCAGGCATCGCGGTGACGACCGTGGGCGGAGCGGCGGCGCCCGTCGTCGCTGCGATCCAGGAGCAGGCCGAGAACCTGACGCACACCTCCTTCGCCGTCACGAGGTACGCCGGATACGTCGAGGTCGCCGAACGCCTGAACGCCCTGACCCCGGGCAGCTTCCCGAAGAAGACCGCGCTGTTCAACTCCGGGGCGGAGGCCGTCGAGAACGCCATCAAGCTCGCCCGCAGGTACACCGGCCGCCAGGCAGTGGTCTGCTTCGACCACGCCTTCCACGGACGCACCTCCCTGACCATGGGACTGACGGCCAAGGTCGCCCCCTACAAGGGCGGCTTCGGCCCCTTCTCCCCTGAGCTCTACCGGGTCCCCGGCTCCTACCCGTACCGCGACGGACTGGACGGCGAGGCCGCCGCCGAGCGCACGATCAGTCAGATCGAGAAGCAGGTGGGGGCATCCTCCGTCGCCGCCGTCATCATCGAGCCCATTCAGGGCGAAGGCGGGTTCATCGTGCCGGCGCCCGGCTTCCTCACCGCGCTCCAGCGCTGGTGCCATGACAACGGCGCGGTCTTCATCGCCGATGAGATCCAGTCGGGAATCGCCCGCACCGGGGCGTGGTTCGCCTGCGACCACGAGGGAGTCGTTCCCGACCTGGTGACGACCGCGAAGGGCCTGGCCGGGGGCATGCCGCTGTCGGCAGTCACCGGTTCGGCCGAGATCATGGACTCCGCCGAACCGGGCGCCCTCGGAGGAACCTACTGCGGCAACCCCCTGGCCTGCGCCGCCGCCCTGGCGACCCTGGACATGATCGAGGAGCACGATCTCCTGGGACGGGCCCGCACGATCGGCGAGACCGGCATCCGCCTGATGGAGCAGTGGAAGGCGAAGGACCCCCGCATCGGCGAGGTCCGGGGCAAGGGCGCCATGATGGCTCTCGAGCTCGTCGACCCCGTCTCACAGAAGCCCGACGCCGCACTGACCGCCGCTGTCGCGCAGGCCGCGCGCTCACGCGGTCTGATCCTGCTCACCTGCGGCACCTACGGCAATGTCATCCGCCTCCTGCCACCGGTGACCATGCCGGACGAGCTGTTCGCCGAAGGCATGGAGATCCTCGAGCAGGCGCTCCGAGACCAGCCCTGATCCCCTCTCCCACCCACGTCTTAAGGCCGCACCGGCCCCGGATCACGCTGATCCACCCGACCGACCCAGGAGGTAGCTCCATGCCCTCGACCCCTCACCCCCTCACCGATGCACGGGCGCAGCTCGCCGAGGCGATCCAGTTCCTCGGCTTCGACGACGGAATGCGCCGCATGCTTGAGACCGCCCGTAAAGAGGTGACGGTCGCCATCCCACTGCGACGCGACGACGGCACGATGGAGCTGCATATCGGCCACCGCGTCCAGCACAACATCTCTCGCGGCCCCGCGAAGGGAGGGATCCGTTACTCCCCCAACGTGGACCTCGACGAGGTCCGAGCGCTGGCCATGTGGATGACATGGAAGTGCTCTCTTCTCGATCTGCCCTACGGCGGCGCGAAGGGAGGGGTCCAGGTGGACCCGCGGGCCCACTCGGAACGAGAGCTCGAGCGACTGACCCGCCGCTACACCTCGGAGCTGATCCCCCTGATCGGCCCCGACAAGGACATCCCGGCTCCCGATATGGGGACCGACGAGCAGACCATGGCCTGGATGATGGACACCTACTCGGTGGCCACCGGGCACACCGTGCTGGGAACCGTCACGGGCAAGCCTGTCGACCTCGGCGGCTCACAGGGGCGGGCCGCCGCCACCTCCCGCGGCGTCGTCTACTCCGTCCTCAACGCGATGGAGAGCATCGGAGTGAATCCCTCGCAGGCCACCGCGATCGTTCAGGGCTTCGGCAAAGTCGGTCGCGGCGCTGCTCGCTTCCTCCACGAGGCGGGCGTGAAGGTTCTGGCCGTGGCGGACGTCTACAGCACGATTCGCAACGACAAGGGCATCGACATCCCCGCGCTCGAGGCCTTCGTGGATGAGACCGGCACCGTCGACGGGTTCCCCGGCGCGGACCCGATCCCTGCGAGCGAGCTGTTCGCCGTCGCCTGCGACGTCGTTGTTCCTGCAGCGGTCGAAGGGGTCATCACCGAGCAGACCGCGCCATTGATCGACGCCAAGCTGGTCGTTGAGGGCGCCAACGGCCCGACGACACCCACTGCCGACGCGATCCTGGCCGACAAGGGGATCCTGGTCGTACCGGATATCCTCGCCAACGCCGGTGGCGTCATCGTGTCCTACTTCGAGTGGGTACAGGCCAACCAGTCCTACTGGTGGACCGAGAAGGAGGTCAATGAGCGCCTGCGCACCAGGATGGACAAGGCCTGGAACGAGGTCACAGACTTCTCCAGGGAGCACGGACTCTCGCTGCGCACCGCCGCGACGACGATGGCCGTCAAGCGCGTCGCCGAGGCCCACGTCGCCCGCGGTCTCTACCCGTGATGCGTGGCAGGCGACAGTCGATACTCAGGGAGCACAACCATGGCTGACACACGACCCGGCGCGGCAACTGACACAGCGGCGTACACCACCCTCGGAGCCCACCCGGCTCTGGCCGACTACCTGCACAGGATCCGCCCCGAGGAGGGGATGCTCCTGGGCGGGCGGATGACGGCAGCCTCCGACGGCGGAACCTTCGACGTCGTCGACCCCGCCAGCAACGCCGTATTCGCACGCTGCACGGATGCGACTCCGGCGGATGCCGCACGCGCCGTCGACGCGGCCTCCGAGGCGCTGCCTGCCTGGAGCACCACCCCGCCCCGGCAGCGCGCAGAGCTGCTGCGGACCCTGTTCGACCTCATGGTGGGACAGACCGAGGAGCTCGCGGTGCTCATCAGCGCCGAGAACGGCAAGTCCCTGGACGACGCCAGGGCGGAGGTCCTCTACGCGGCGGAGTTCTTCCGATGGTTCTCCGAGGAGGCGGTGCGCACCGAGGGCGGTTTCGGCTCCTCCCCGGCAGGCGGGACCCGGACGATCGTCACGCACCGCCCGATCGGGGTGGTCGCCATGATCACCCCCTGGAACTTCCCGGCGGCGATGGGGACCCGCAAGATCGCCCCGGCCCTGGCCGCCGGGTGCACGGTGGTACTCCGCCCGGCGTCCCTCACACCTCTGACAGCGGTGGCGCTGAGCCATCTGATCCTGCAGGCCGGCGTGCCCGCGGGCGTGGTGAACATCGTGCCCTCGAGCCGTTCCGTGGAGGTCTCGACGACGTGGCTCGAGGACTCCCGGGTCCGAGCCGTCTCCTTCACCGGTTCCACCCAGGTCGGTCGTGTGCTCATGAAGCAGGCGGCGGAGAAGGTCCTGGTGTCGTCCATGGAGCTCGGGGGCAACGCACCCTTCGTGGTGGCGGCCGACGCCGATATCGACGCCGCGGTGACGGGTGCCGTTCAGGCCAAGCTCCGAGGCGGGGGCGAAGCCTGCACGGCCGCCAACCGCTTCTACGTCCACCGCGACGTCGCCCAGGAGTTCACCGAGAAGTTCTCCGCCGTCGTCCGCGACCTGAGGGTGGGGCCGGCCCTGGCGGACGAGGCGAACCAGATCGGCCCCCTGGTGACACCGGCTGCCCGCGACAAGATCAACGCCCTGGTGGACGGGGCGGTGGCCGGGGGCGCCGTCGTCCACGCCGAGTCCTCCTGGCCCCAGGAGTCTCCGGGGTCGTTCGTCCCGGTGCGGGTCCTGACGAATGTCGCCCCCGACGCGGAGATCGTGCGCACCGAGATCTTCGGCCCCGTCGCCCCGATCGTCACCTGGGACGACGAGGACGAGCTGCTGACGTGGATCAACGATACGGACTACGGGCTGTCGGGCTACGTCTTCTCCCGCGACCTCGGGTGGGCGCTGCGCCTGGCCGAGCGCATGGAGGTTGGGATGGTCGGTGTCAACCGTGGGCTCGTATCCGATCCCGCCGCCCCCTTCGGGGGTGTCAAGCAGTCCGGTATCGGGCGTGAGGGCGCGCGTGAAGGGATCCGTGAGTTCCAGGAGACTCAGTACTACTCGGTTGCCTGGGGCTGAGGGGCCCGTCCCCGAGCAGTGCGCGACCGCGAGGGTCGATGTCGTCGATATACGTGGTGCCCCGGGCCGAGAGCCCGGGGCACCATCGCGTTGACACTGAGGTCGTCAGTGTTGCCATCAGTGTTTCACGAGGCCTTGGGGTAGGCCTTCTGGACGGCCTCGAGCATCTCGAGGGCCGAGTAGTAGTCCAGCCGGAAGGACGAGGGCGGCATGTACTGCACCTTGCCGCCGGTCACCGGGGCCGCCGAGCTGAAGGTCTCGTTGGTGGTGACGGCGTTCTTCGCGGTCTCGTCGGCGGCGATGACCACCCAGTTCTCACCGGTCAGTCCCGCCTGGACGTTCTCCGGCGAGAGCTGGACGATGTCCTTGCGATCGCCCATGGACTGGTCGCCCTTGACGCTGTCGGGGACGGCGGCAATGGTGAAGCCCAGGTCCTTGAGGAGCTGGGCCTGCGGGGCCTCCTCGGTGAAGGCGTTGGCGCCCTTGGTGCCGTCCCCGGGGACGGTGAAGACCGAGGTCGCCCCCTTCGGGACGGAGATGGCGCTCTTGGCCTTCTCGGCCTTGGTGGTGTAGTCCTTGACGACGGCGTCGGCCTTGGCCTGGCGGCCGGTGGCCTGCCCCAGGGTCTTGGTGACGTCCTGCCAGGAGTGCGAGCCGTAGTCGATGACGAGGACGGGCACCTCGAGCTGGCGCAGGCTCTCGACGACCTTGACGGCCGAGTCCTGTCCCGTCTTGGCCACGATGATGAGGTCGGGGTTGCTGCCCGCGACCGTCTGGGCGAGGTTGTCCTCGGTGCCGTCGATGGCCTTGACGCCCTTGTCGGTGGCCTGCTTGGACCACTGGGTGAAGAAGCCGTTGTCGTCGGTCTTCTCATCCTTCTTCTTGGCCGGCGTCGAGGCGACCACCGGGGCGTCGAGGGCCAGGAGCGATCCGGTCAGGGTCACGGAGGTGGACACGATGCTCTTGGGCTCGGCCTTGATCTCGACGTCGACGCCGTCGTCCCCCTTGATGGTGACCGGCCAGGTGGCCTCAGCGGAGCCTCCGGCCGAGGCGGCACCAGAGGCCCCCGCGGAGCCAGCGGCGG
>ERZ773197.2014-NODE-2014-length-13355-cov-59.846992_pt1 | contig 13355 bp, 15 predicted proteins | sample MGYA00580999_ERZ773197 | MGnify/ENA primary metagenome ERZ773197 (study PRJEB29015, sample SAMEA2738166) | human oral metagenome | biome: human oral; feature: human-associated habitat; material: saliva | place: China | collected 2185 ...
ACTAGTTATTAAGCTTATGAAAAAAATTAGAAAGACGGTGCGACAACTTTATGTTTGTCCTACAATCGATGTCGTCAGAATGGCCTCCGAGGGCAGTCTCCTTGCCGGTAGTCCTCTCGTTCGTCCTGGTGGCGGTGGTACTCCTCCTGGTGGCATCAAAGTCATTGATCCAACCGAAGAAGATGGTGGCGATGATGATGAGCTAGAGGGTTAATGAGTAAACGAGTTGACAAGTGAACAAGTAGACAAGTAAACGAGTTGCGAGTAAACAAGTTGCTTGTCCAAGAATCAAAACAAACAGTATTAATTCCTCATTCTCCTTAGTATGGTTTTATAACCAGCAACCTTTTAAGGGTTATCACACTATCTACTCCCCTCTCCACTCGGAGAGGGGTTGGGGGTGAGGCCGGTTGGGGGTGAGGCTTTTTTTCTTTTATTAATTAATGAACAAACTATTCTTTTACGCCTGCTCGGCACTCTTAGCCAGCGGCGCAGCGTTGACGGCCGTATCTTGTGCCGACGACGATTTGGATAATGGCGGTACGAACGGCAATGGTACCCTCGTCCGTTTTAGTGTAAACGATGTGCAGGAGGGAGCTATCTCTCGTGGAGTTATGACACGCGGTGCCATCACTCCTGGCTTGGGTAGCAACGATCTCGCCGGCGGTAAGCTCACAGCTCATAGCAACCGCAACATTGATGTGTGCTTGATCGAAACCACTGTTGAGGGTGTCAATCCCGTTAAGGCAGATGCCCACACACGTGCTAACATCATCAAGACCTCTACCCTTGGCGACTTCTCTGCCTCTGGTATACGTGGTACTTCGGCTTCAACCCTCCTCATTACTCCCGAGTGGTTCCATGCCAAGAAGACCAAGAGCAATGGTGAACTCTATTCACCCATCTATTGGGACTTCCCACAACCTAGTGCTCGCTTCTTCGCCGTCTCTCCTAACGTGGAGAGTTACTCAAAGATGACCATCAGCAACACCGAGACCAATGGTAGCCCTAGCGTCGAGTTTGAGGTTGATCCTGATGTAACGAAAGAGGTCGACCTAATGACCGCTTGTACAGGTGATGTTGTGTATGCTACACAGGGAGTACAGCCTACTACCAAGCTCGACTTCCGCCACGCCCTTACGGGTATTCGTTTTGCCGTTGGTCAAAACCTCTCTTGGAACAAGACCATCGACAAGGTGGAATTGCGAAACGTATTGCTCAAGAGCAAGTACAAGCTCTCAAAGCAATTCAATGGCACTGGTGCTGCATGGGATCACACAGGCTATAGCATGCGTGGCAACGCTGTCCTCTCTGGTGTCAGCGTGAGCACAAGCCAGAACCCTAACGCCACCATCATGGGTAACACTGGTGATAACTTCACGTTCTATATGATTCCGCAGCAGCTCACAGGTCTTGTCACTGCTTACGTTCACTGCACCGACGGTACAACGATCACCGTACCATTGAAGGGTGAATGGAAAGCCGGAACCACCCGTACTTACAAGCTAAGCCAGACCACCTCTACTTGGACTTACACGCTTGAGGGCACTGACCCTTCACGTGCTGCCAACTATGATGAGACCACCTCACAGGCTTACAGCATTAAGAGTTTCCGTGAAGACCCTGCCACACACGTTAAGCAGGCAGTAGCTTGGAAGGTCGTTGGTTACAGTGTTGATGGTGGTACAACTTATACAACCAACAAGCCAGCTTGGTTGACCAGCCTTAGCACGACAGAGGGTAATGGTGGTACTGCTGCCGACCAAGGTACAGCCACATTGACAAAAGACGTTACCGATTTGCTCGCTAAGCGTAACAAGGAACTCAAGACGGCTACAATCACAAGTTCTACAAGTGCTCCTTACGACCTTTCTTTGCATAACGCTCAAGGCGCAACAATAGCTCGTAGCACTGCCAATTCTTATCTTATCTCTGCTCCTGGTCATTATCGCATCCCACTCGTTTATGGTAATGCCATTGAGAATGGGGCTACTAATGCGAATGCTTATATCAGCCATGCGCCTACGGGTACTCCTAGCGAGCCATTCGTTTTGCGTAATTTTAAGGATCATGCAGGTGCTAACATCACCGACCCTTGGATCGAGAAGACCCACGGCGGTGCTAATGCGGGTGTCGATGGTGCAGAAGTAGTCTGGGCAGATGCTGCCAACCTCGTTCATTCTCCTTCTATCACACATGTTGGTGGTGAGGGCTTCCTCGACTTCGAAGTAAAACAGAGCGATATTCAAAGTGGCAATGCCGTTGTTGCAGTTACCAAAGGTAGTGGTGCTTCAAAAACAGTTCTTTGGTCATGGCATTTGTGGTTTGCTCCTAAGGATGCGCTCGATAAGATTCCTGTAACCAACTATCAGGGTAAGGTTTATAATTTCACCAAAGAAACCTTGGGATGGAAGCCAACCCAGTGGAGTGGTTCTACATACGACAAAGCTCGTACTGTCAAAGTCAAGGTTGTGCAGACCATTAAGAATGGTGGGGTAGCACAAGAGACTGTTATCAATATTACCCAGAATCCTGGTAACGTTAAGAAGGGTGCTACCACCTTTTATCAGTTTGGTCGTAAGGATGCCTTCCCTGGTGTTGCTACAAGTGATCTAAAGGCTGGTGGTATCACCGAGAATGCTGGTGACAACATGACTATTGTGAACAATATTCAGAATCCAGATAAGTTCTATATCTATGGTTCATCGTTGTGGACAAATTATGGTTATTACAATCTTTGGTCAGCCGATAACACGGTTACTGGTGGCTATAATGTTGGTAACGACAATCCTGTCGTCAAGACGGTTTACGATCCTAGTCCTGTAGGTTTCAAGATGCCAGCTTCCAATGCGTTTACAGGTTTTACCACAACGGGTCAGAATTCTTCAACACAATCAGAGTTCAATGTTGACGGTACAAGCGATTGGCAGACTTATCAAAATAACTTTGGTCATAATTTCTGGACAAGCAGCAGTAAGACATCTACTATAAACTTCCCTGCTTCGGGCTTACGCTTCAACGGTGATGGTTCGCTCAACAACGTCGGCAGCAACGGTTTTTATTGGTCGGCGGTTCCGTACAACACGAACAATGGTTGCTACCTGAGCTTCAACTCGGGCTACGTGGGCCCGCTGGGCAGCAACACTCGTACCTATGGGTTCGCGGTTCGGGCTGTCTCAGAATAATTCGATTGATTTGATTCATTTGATTTATTGCCGGCGGGCTCGCCCCGCCCGCCGGCAAAAGAAACCGGCGAAGCCGGTCGATGAAAATTTCTGTTTTTTATCCTTGCCTCCCTCGTGAGGAGGCGAGGATAAACATAAAAAAAGATTTTAAAATAAAAAGATGGTAACGACAATGAGTATAAAAGAGATTGTTGAAGCAGAGAAAAGCAATACGAGCAAGATTTATCTTTATCGTGAGGGTTTGTTTTTTCGTGCTTATGAGGTTTCGGCATTTGCCCTGTGCAGTTTTGTGCATCCTTTTAAGGTTATTAAGCGTCAGCTGAAGGTGCTTAATGGTGATGAGGTAGTCTATGTTGGCTTCCCTGCTTCGTCAGAAGAAAAATATTTGAGTGGTCGGAATATCATAGAGTCGGATGACGCTCACAAAGTGATAGGTTTAGTAGAGCCCATTGATTTGAATGCTTTTGCAGAGTGGAAGCAGGGGGTGGAGCTAAAGGAGTCGGCACCAGCGAGCTGCTCGCTACCTGAAGTTATGGGGCACAGTGAAGGGAATGGTGTTTTGGAGAAGCTGCGAGTGTTTAATCTTGCTAACAGTACGCCTATGCAGTGCATGATGTTTATAGCGCAGCTGCAAGAGATTTTAAAAGGATTGAAGTAAGGACCGATTTTTGAAGAAAAGGAGAAGCCCATGGCACAGTACGATAATTTGCCAGTGTTTAAGGCTATCTATGACTTACTGTTGGAGGTTTATCAGCGTACGCGCAATGTCCCTCGTGATTTGCGTTATACACTGGTTCAGGACTTGAAGAATGAACTTCTGGACTTGATGGTTCTTGTTTATCAAGCGAATGGTCAACGTGAGAAAGAGCCTCTTTTACGGAAGAGCCTTGAGGTGTTTATGTATGTACGGCTACGCATACGCCTGTTGAAAGACATGCATCACTTGAGCATACCGCAGTTTGCACAACTCTGCCTAAAGACGGAGAGCATCTCAAAACAACTGACGGCATGGCATAAGTACAGTCAAAAGGTTGCAAACGAAGAGGGCAAAGACACTGAAACGAAGGTGTGAACAGAGAGGAAGGAGAATGAACTACGAATATCGCTAATTATACGAATAAGCAAGATGAAAGCAATGAAACAAACTATAATCACAACCTACAAAAAGATATACGCAGGGCACACAGACTTGATCATGTGCTTTGTGCTGATAATACTTGTCTTATTCTCGTCTGCTCTCCCTGCTCAGGCTACGCCAGAATGTCAGCGATTACGGTCGCAGGCAGCGTGCATTAGTAAATTCAGTAACCCACCAGTACACGTAAATGGTGCGCAAATGCCCCGTGGCAATGCGTCGTGGCTGGTTATAGTATTCCAATCTGTTGGGTGGTTATCAGTCTTTGCTTCGCATTTCCTTTATGGGCTTGCAAACAGGGGCTGTTCCCATGCTTCATTTAATGAGTGGTTACTACACTTCCCTGCTTCGGGCTTACGCAACAACAATGATGGTTCGCTCAACAACGTCGGCAACAACGGTTATTATTGGTCGGCGGTTCCGAACAACACGAACAATGGTTGCAACCTGAACTTCAACTCGGGCAACGTGAACCCGCTGAACAACAACACTCGTACCTATGGGTTCGCGGTTCGGGCTGTCTCAGAATTTACCGCCTGGCATGTGGACGAGTTGACGAGAAAGTCAGCTATCATCATTTATTATCATCCATTACTCCTCAATCAATGAATCTATTGAACGATATATTTGCAGCCTACTATGATGCTCGGCGGAATAAACGGAACACAGAGAGCCAAATGAAGTTTGAGATGAATCTTGAACATAACCTCATGCAACTCTACGACGAACTGCGTTCACGTTCTTATCGTCCCTCACCTTGCATCTGCTTTATCACGTTTGATCCTGTACAACGAGAGATATTTGCCTCGTCGTTTAAGGATCGTGTGGTGCATCATTTATTGTTCAACTACATTGCACCACTGTTTGAAACAACGTTTATACACGATAGTTACTCGTGCCGTGTGGGGAAAGGGACTTTGATGGGTGTGGAACGGTTTGAACACCACCTGCGTAGCTGCACGCAGAACTATACTCGATCAGCTTACGTGCTGAAACTTGACATACAAGGGTATTTTATGAGTATTCCGAAACGTGAACTGCGGGAGTTGTTGCGCAAAGAGATGGATAAGAAGCCGCAATGGAACAAGATGATTGACCGTGGGCTGGTTGATTTCCTAATTGACTGCATTCTGCTGCGCGACCCTACGAGTGATGTGCGCATTGTTGGGGGCGAGGAGGATTGGGAGGGATTGCCACCCTCAAAGAGTCTCTTCCGTTCGACAAAAGGTACAGGGCTACCCATTGGCGACCTCACGTCACAGCTATTTAGTAACATTTATCTGAATCAGCTTGACCAGTTTGCTAAACGTCAGCTACACTTAAAGCATTATGGACGATATGTTGACGATTTTTATGTTATAGATACTGACCATCGTAAGCTGGCGAGATTGATAGGGCTGTTTCGTGATTATCTGCATGATGAGTTGCACCTTACATTGCACCCAAAGAAGATTAGCTTGCAACACTGCTCAAAGGGTATGACATTCCTTGGTGCTTACGTGATGCCTTACAGACGTTATCCACGGTGGCGCACGATACGAAAGTTTCGTTTTCGGATGCGCCAGATAGAACAGCTCTGCAGCCGTGAGGAGGCTCTGAATCGGCGGCAGGTGTTGTTCTTACGGAGCGTGATAAACTCTTATTGTGGTTATCTAGGGCACTTTAAATCATTTCTGCTTCGGAAAGTAGCTGTTGACCGCCACGCGTTTTATCGGTACTTCTTTTTCTTTGGAGGGTTTTATGTGGCAGGGTTGAAATCTGTAGGAGTTGTAATGGATGAAGTTGTCTCCATTCTTTGAGGTTACCGAGTTTATCCCTATGGAAAGTAATTAAAAGGAGAAAAATGTAAAGAAAAATCCGCAAGTTGTGCGGAGGTAATAAATCTAATTATTAACAGGCTGCAAGCTGTGAAAATCGGCAGTTTGACGAAAGTACATATTGTGGGGCACAAAAGTACATTTCGTGGGCCACGAAAGTATATATTGTCAGCCACGAAAGTATATGGTGTAAAACACGGGTGTATGACTCGTAATGATGGCTGGTAGAAATAGTGTTGCAGTGTAAAAATCTTTTATTATGGCGTTTTATAAAAAAGCTCAAATGAAGGTGAACGGAAAATGGTATCCTAAGTCCGTTCTAGTGGTAAGTCCGGCAACGACCGAACAAGTAGCAAAACGAATCGCAGCCGAATCGACGGTTAGCCCTGCCGATGTGCAGGCGGTGTTGATAGCCTTGGGTGGCGTGCTGGGTGACTTTATGTCGCAGGGTCGCTCGGTGAAGCTGGATGGTGTTGGTTCGTTTTATTTCACAGCTGTGACAACGAAAAATGGTGTTGATAAGCCTGAAGATGTAAATGCCACATTGATTCGTGGTGTGCGTGTCCGTTTCTTGCCCGAGACCCGTTATCGTGGTGCTGGTAAGGGTCGCGTTTCCACCCGTGGCTTGTCAGATGTTGACATTGAGTGGGAAGAGTGGAAAGGGGATGAGAAAAAGAGCCTCACCCCCGCCCCAAAAGAAAAGGAGAATAAAGAAGAGGGAGGACCGGTGGTAGGGTAGATGCCTCCCCAAGCCCCTCCGAAGGAGGGGATGTGCCTAACGGAAAAGGGTTAGGAAATGATGCTACAAAGTAGGGACGGACGAGGGTGTCTGTCCCTACTGTTACTCGTCCTCCTCATCGTCATCGAAGCCGAACATTGAAGGATCGATGAAGGCATCTATCTGTCGACGGTCTTTCTTTGTGGGGCGACCAGTACCTCGTGCTCTGTCAACGAATCCACTGATACGACTCATCTCAAGTAATTCGTATTGCTTTGCTTCGGTGACATTCTCATATACTTCGGGGATTAGTTTTGCTCCAACGCGCTGTTCTATGGTTTTAAGAACCTTAAACGAATAGGTGATAGGAGGCTTCTTTACGCTTACTACTTCACCCACTTTGATAGTGTGAGAAGGCTTTACGTTTATGCCCTTAATTGTCACACGACCATTCTTACAAGCGTCTGCTGCAATAGAGCGAGTTTTAAAGATACGTGCAGCCCAGAGCCATTTATCTATTCTTGCAACGTCGTTCATGTCTTTTTTAGTAGTTGTGTTACTTTTTCCCAAGCTTATTAAATTGATTCATGGTGATATCAATACCTGCTAAAACAAAACTCTTGATGATATCTACACCTAAATCAATCGAAGGTTGAAGGACTTTCATATCATCTTCTGAATAATGCCCAAGTACCCAGTCTATTTGACCTCCACGTGGGTAATCGTTGCCAACCCCCATGCGTAATCGTGCATAATTTTGTCCGATGAGTTGTTGAATATGACCCAAGCCATTGTGCCCACCATTTGATCCATTCCCTTTTAAGCGAAAAGCACCTAGTGGTAAAGCGACATCGTCGGAAATAACGAGTAGTCGACTTTGGTCAATATTCTCCTTGTTCAGCCAATAACGAACAGCATTCCCTGATAGATTCATGAATGTTGTAGGCTTGAGAAGAATGATTTTCCGCCCTTTGATAGTAGTTTCTGCTATGAATCCATAGCGTTTGTCCTCAAAAACAATATTGGACGCTTTAGCGAAAGCGTCCAATACCATAAATCCTGTGTTGTGCCTAGTTCCCTCGTACTCATGACCAGGGTTGCCTAGTCCACATATCAAATACTTATCCAATTGTAATATATCGTTAAGATTATTCAGCCTCAGCTTCTGCAGCTGCTGCAGCCTGAATAGAGTTACGTGTAGCCTTGATAGAGCAAACGACAACCTCCTTAGGAGTTACTAGCTCAAGACCCTCGAAACTTAACTGACCAACCTTGATACTCTTACCAAGGTGAAGATTGGTAACATCGATGTCTAGGTGCTCTGGAATCTGCTGATAAGGAGCCTTAACATTGATCTTACGAATAGACATGTTCATACGTCCACCATCACGTACACCTTGTGCTAAACCAACGAGCTTAACTGGTACGCCCATAACGATAGGCTTCTGGTCGTTTACTTCATAGAAGTCTACGTGAAGCAAAGCATCTGTTACTGGATGGAACTGGAGTTCTTTAAGAACTGCTGTGTGTCTCTCGCCGTCAATAACCAACTCTACAACGTAGATGTGTGGAGTGTAAACCAACTTGCGAAGTTCTGCCATAGAAGCAGTGAATGACAATGCCAATGGCTTGCCGTCTTTCTGTGCCTCACCATAAAGGTTACAAGGAACTAAACCTTCCTTACGAAGTTGCTTTGAAGCTTTCTTTCCAAGGTCTGTACGCTTCTGACCTGCTACTTTAATTTCTTTCATAACTTTGTGTTACTCTAAATTAATATGAACGTTAATTCGCCATCACACACTGAGAAATATGGAGACTAAGTCTTTATAGAACTTTTAATATCTCTTTCTCAATTTGCCGAAAGCGCTGCAAAGTTACCTCTTTTCGCTGGACTACACAAGTATTGTCTTAAAAAACATAGAAAAAGAATGTTTTGTTTGCATGTGCAAAGGAATTTTCCTATATTTGCAACGTTAAAGAATTCAATAGAAACACAATCTTTTAGAATAGACAATGATCAATAGGGAATTAATTAGAATTAAGATTGTCCAGTTAACCTATGCATACTATCAGAACGGTAACAGGAATATGGACAATGCAGAGAAAGAATTGCTTTTCAGTTTAGCAAAAGCGTATGATCTCTACAATTATCTCTTGGCTTTAATTGTATCTATCACGCAAGAGGAGCGCCATCGCGTGGAGATAAATGCTAATCGTGCTACACGTGAAGGAACAGAGGCTCCTTCTCAGCGCTTTGCTTATAATAAGTTTGCGGTACAGCTAGAGGAGAATAAGCAACTCAATAGTTTCATGGAAACTCAGAAACATCGTTGGGAGGATGATATGGAGATTGTACGTAAACTTTGTGATCAGATAGAGCAGAGTACAATTTACCAAGAGTATATGGTGAACGAAGAGGATTCGTATGATGTAGATCGTGAAGTTTGGCGTAAAATCTATCGTACTTTGATACAAGAAAATGCAGACTTAGATGCAGTTCTAGAGGAGAAGAGTCTTTATTGGAATGATGATAAAGAGATTGTTGATACCTTTGTCCTTAAAACGATTAAGCGTTTTGACCCAGAAAATAAGGCAGATCAAGAACTCTTGAAGGAATATAGAGAAGAGGATGATCGTGAGTTCGCTATTAAACTATTCCGTTCTACTATTCTTAATGCTGATGAATATCAACGTTATATGAGTGAGTCTAGTCGTAACTGGGACTTCTCTCGTCTGGCTTATATGGATGTTGTTATCATGCAAATAGCTATTGCGGAGATGATGACATTCCCTAATATTCCAGTGACTGTAACCATCAATGAGTATGTTGACTTAGCTAAGTTGTATAGCACTCCACGAAGTGGCGGATACATTAATGGAATGCTTGATGCTATTGCACGCCATCTTATTCAGACGGGTAAGATGATGAAGGTAATGCCAGAACCTCGTCCTCGTCGTGCCTATGTAGATAATCAGCGGAACAATGCTCCCCGTCGAGAGGGACGTCGCCCAACGATTGCGCAGACATCGGCTCAGCGCATTGCTAGTCGCACGCAGCCTGATGCTCCACAAGAAAATATTGAATAATCAATTTGTTTTATGTATGGAGTTCTTCTTTGGAAAAGTAGGCTTCATGTAGACAAACATTTTTTAATAGTACAATAAAAGTAATAAATAGATAAAATGAATACAGCTATGTTTTTAGCCGCACAACCTACCCAAGGTGGTGGTGGTTGGCAGATGATAGTCATGATGGTAGTAATCTTTGCCATCATGTGGTTCTTAATGATTCGCCCACAACAGAAGAAACAGAAAGAAATCCGTGCTTTCCAGAATGCATTGAAAGCAGGTGACACTGTTGTTACTGGTGGTGGTATCTACGGTACTGTCAAGAAGATTGATTTGGCAACTAATAAGGTTGACATAGAGATTGCACACAATGTTGTTATCACCGTAGATAAAGGTTACGTCTTTGCTAGCGTACAGGCTTCACAGCAGGGGCAGTCAAAGTAAAAATGATCTCATAAAGGAGTAATTTATTTAATGAAGATAGGCAAATCGCTGCATACACTCAATCTCTTCAGAAGCTTCTTGTCGATAATCATCAACAAGGAGTTTCTGATTTTTTTGTTCTTCCTTGTATTAAGTGGTGGATTTTGGCTTATTATGACGCTAAATGAAACCTATGAGCGGGAGTTTAGCATACCACTTCGTATGGCAGACGTCCCTCGTAATGTTGTTATTACGAGTGATCCAGACTCTGTTGTTCGTTTTACGGTTCGCGATAAAGGCTATATGATAGCTGCTTATGGTGCAGAGGATGCTTTCCGTCCCATTTATGCAGACTATAGACTCTATACTGATGGGCACAGCCGGGGCGATATTTCTGTCGCAGATCTTCAAAAACAAATTTATCTTCAGTTGGCTAAAAGCTCGAAGATAACCTCTGTCAAAGGTGGAAAACTCTCGTTTTCTTTCAACTTCGGACAACATAAGAAGGTTCCTGTGCATTTGTTAGGAACGGTAGTGCCTGGTAAGAATTATTATCTAGCACACGTCGACTTTGTTCCCGATAGTGTACAAGTTTATGCGGCTAGGAATGTATTGGACAGTATTCAAACGGTCTATACCAAACGTCAGTATATTACCAATTTCACCGATGTGAAGGAAATGACGATTGATCTTCGGAAGTTCACGAATGCGAAGTGCATACCATCGAAAGTGAGGATGAAACTCTACCCTGATGTCCTTACGGAAGAAAGCGTTGAAGTACCAATAGAGGCTATCAACATGCCAGAAGACAAGGTAATGCGCACGTTCCCAAGTAAGGTAAAGGTTCGCTTTGTCGTTGGTGCTTACCGTATGCAGAGTATGCCGAAGAATGCGGAGACAAAGGAATTACTACCCGTAGACTTCCGCATTGTCGTTAATTATAAGGATATAGAGTCTACCCATTCGGACAAATGCCGCCTATATATCCTCAATACTCCTAATGGGGTTCGAAATGTTCGTCCGTCGGTCAATACTGTTGATTATTTAATTGAGCAGCGATGATTATTGCAATAACAGGTGGTATTGGTAGTGGTAAGTCCTATGTGTGCCAAATATTAGCTATGCGTGGTATAAAGGTATACGATTGTGATGCCCATGCTAAGCTACTCATGCGCACTTCGATTCAGTTGCAAAAGAATCTAAAGCTGTTAGTTGGCGATCATGTTTATAAAAAAGGTGTATTGCAGAAAGCTGTTCTTGCCGATTATCTCCTTCGTGATGATGCCCATGTGCAGGCTGTTAATAATATTATTCATCCTGCTGTTGCACGTGATTTCGAACAATCAGGAATGTCGTGGATAGAGAGTGCCATTCTCTTTGATAGTCATTTCTACGAACGCACACATATAGATAAGGTGGTATGTGTCACTGCTCCGATAGAAGTGCGTATACAACGTGTTATGCAAAGGGATGCTATCAGCAGAGAGAAAACTCTCGATTGGATAAACCGACAATTACCGCAAGAAGAAGTCTTGAAGCGTAGTGATTATGAAATTATCAATGATGGAATACAATCATTAGACCAGCAGATAGACTCCCTGCTCACACAACTATCTTCCACAGAGAACCATTCCTAAGAATAAAGAGAGTTATTAATTCAGAATAATTTAACAATAAACAATTTATAAGAAAATGTTACAGACAATTCTTTCAATTGCAGGCAAACCAGGACTCTATAAGTTGGTTAGCCGTGGTAAATCGAATCTTATCGTTGAATCACTCGATGAGACGCACAAGCGTCAACCAGCTTTTGCTACCGACAGAGTAACCAGTCTTGCTGATATTGCAATGTTCACTGATAGCGAGGATGTGCCATTGGGCGAAATATTGACTAAGTTGCGTGATAAAGAGAATGGCAAAGTTGCTTCCCTTAATTGGCGTAAGGCATCTGCAAAGGAGCTACAGGCTTACTTTGGAGAGGTGCTTCCTAACTTTGATCGTGACCGCGTTCACAACAGTGATATCAAGAAACTTCTTCAATGGTACGAGATTCTTGTAAAGGCAGGAGAAACCAACTTTGAAGAGGATATGAAGCCTACCGAGGGTGATAACATCGATGACAGAAAGTAATTGAAATCATATAAACGCTTAGAGCTGCTAAGTGTTAGAATACGAAAAAGCCCGAGTACAAGCGTACTTGGGGCTTTTAACATCACAATTTATTCAATTCAGTATAATCCTTCTTTCATCAATAACTAGACAACTAGACTTTATCCCAAAGTCTTTCAAATCTTTAGTCTACAGCAATCTGTCTTGCAATCTTCTGCTCTTGAACCTGAATCTTAGGCAAAACAACCGTCAATACACCATTATTAACACGTGCTGCGATATGCTCCTTTTGTACATCATCAGGTAAAATCAGTGTCTGCTCATACTTGCTGTAAGCAAACTCACGACGCAAGTAATGACCTTTCTTCTCTTGCTCCTCGGCTTTCTTCTCCATCTTAATGGTTAAGTCACCATCACTATTGATGTTTACATCGAAATCCTCCTTGCTTAGTCCTGGTGCTGCAAGCTCCACAGTGTATTCCTTTTCGGACTCCAGTACGTTGATAGCTGGTGCTGTTGCATTTGTCTTAGGCATATTTGCTGTATTCAAAAAGTCATTGAAAACTTCTGGTAACCATGAATTTCTATACATATCTTTCATCTCCTTTACTTTATGTTATTATTATCGTTTTTGTACTGACCATAATGCAAGGAGCATACCACTAGCCAATATGTGCCAAATTGTCTATACGTATTTGCTTTACAAGACATAATGACAGCTTTAAGTTTCTTGCTACAAACTTAGACTTATTATGTTTTTAAATCTCTGTCATAAAAATACCATGTCTTTATGTTCTTTTGTCTAAAACTCTGTTACCATGTCTCCAAATCCCATGTTCCTCTGTCTTATACAAAAGCCTCACCCCGTTAGGCGCCCCCCTCTCTGTAGGAGAGGGGCT
>ERZ773197.2018-NODE-2018-length-13321-cov-16.999698_pt1 | contig 13321 bp, 10 predicted proteins | sample MGYA00580999_ERZ773197 | MGnify/ENA primary metagenome ERZ773197 (study PRJEB29015, sample SAMEA2738166) | human oral metagenome | biome: human oral; feature: human-associated habitat; material: saliva | place: China | collected 2185 ...
CCGGCCCTGCAAAAAATGCACAAGAAGCCATCCAATGGACTTACTTTGCCTACCTTGCTGCCGTTAAATCTCAAAACGGCGCAGCGATGTCCTTCGGCCGTGTGTCTTCGTTCTTGGATATTTATATCGAACGCGACCTGAAAAACGGTGTGATTACCGAAACCCAAGCGCAAGAATTTATCGACCACTTGGTGATGAAACTGCGTATGGTCCGTTTCCTGCGTACGCCCGAATACGACCAACTCTTCTCCGGCGACCCGATTTGGGCAACCGAATCCATCGGCGGTATGGGTTTGGACGGCCGTACCTTGGTAACCCGCACCAACTTCCGCGTGCTGCATACCCTGTACAACATGGGTCCGTCTCCTGAGCCAAACATCACTGTATTGTGGTCAGAACAACTGCCGCAAGGCTTTAAAGAATTCTGCGCCAAAGTATCCATCGATACTTCGTCCATCCAATACGAAAACGACGATTTGATGCGCCCTGACTTCAACAGCGACGACTACGCCATTGCCTGCTGCGTCAGCCCGATGGTGGTCGGCAAACAAATGCAGTTCTTCGGCGCACGCGCCAACTTGGCAAAAACCCTGCTGTACGCAATCAACGGCGGCGTGGACGAGAAATCTAAAGAGCAGGTTGGTCCGAAAACCGAGCCGATTATGGACGAAGTTTTGGACTACGATACTGTCTTTGAGCGCATGGACAAATTCATGGATTGGTTGGCAACCCAATACGTTACCGCGCTGAACATTATTCACTACATGCACGACAAATACAGCTACGAAGCCGCGTTGATGGCGTTGCATGACCGTGACGTGAAACGTACGATGGCTTGCGGTATCGCCGGTTTGTCTGTGGCAGCCGACTCATTGTCCGCCATCAAATACGCCAAAGTGAAACCGATTCGCGATGAAAACGGTATTGCTGTTGACTTCGAAATCGAAGGCGAATATCCGCAATTCGGTAACAACGACGACCGCGTGGACGACATCGCCTGCGACTTGGTGGAACGCTTCATGAAAAAAGTGGCCACCCACAAAACTTACCGCAACGCCACTCCGACTCAGTCTGTGTTGACCATTACTTCCAACGTTGTTTACGGTAAGAAAACCGGTAATACTCCGGACGGCCGCCGCGCAGGCGCTCCGTTTGGTCCGGGTGCAAACCCAATGCACGGCCGTGACGTAAACGGCGCAGTCGCTTCATTGACTTCCGTAGCCAAACTGCCATTTGAGTTTGCCAAAGACGGTATTTCCTATACCTTCTCTATTATTCCTGGCGCGTTGGGTAAAGACGAGCATTCTCGCGAACGCAACCTTGCCGGTTTGATGGACGGTTATTTCCACCATGAAGACGGTATTTTGGAAGGCGGTCAACACTTGAACGTCAACGTATTGAATCGCGAGACTTTGGAAGATGCGATGCACCATCCGGAGAAATATCCGCAGTTGACCATTCGTGTGTCCGGTTATGCGGTTCGCTTTAACTCGCTGACCCGCGAACAACAGCTTGACGTGATTACTCGTACATTCACAGAAACCATGTAATTCGGGTGGAAAAACAAACCGGAAGCTAAATTTGCATTTGGTTTGTTTTGAAACAAAGCTCCAAGGCCGTCTGAAATGTTCAGACGGCCTTTATTATCGTACAATCCATATAAGCAAAAATATTTTTGAGCCGAACACTATGTCCACGACTTTTGCCATTACCCCCGAGCCGGAACTGAAAGACCTTGGCCACCGTCACTATAACGGCAAAGGCATTATTCATTCGATTGAATCTTGCGGGGCTGTCGATGGTCCGGGTTTGCGCTACGTGCTCTTTTTGCAAGGTTGCCTGATGCGCTGCCTGTATTGCCATAATCGCGATACTTGGGATTTTCATACCGAGCAGGCGCAGGAATTGGATGTGGCAACTGTGATGAAGCAGGTTATGACCTATCGTCATTATCTGCGTGCGACAGGCGGAGGCGTAACGGCAACCGGAGGAGAACCATTATTGCAATATGAATTTGTACGCGATTGGTTTACGGCCTGTCGGGAACACGATATCCATACCTGTCTCGACAGCAATGGCTATGCTTTGCACTATGACTCGATTTTGGATGATTTGCTCGATCATACCAATTTGGTCATGCTCGACTTAAAACAAATCGATCCTGAAATTCATAAAGTGCTTGTCGGTATCCCAAATACCAAAACGCTGAAATTCGCGCGCTATCTTGCCGAACGCAATCAGCCGACGCGTGTGCGTTATGTGGTTGTTCCAGGCTACACCGATGATGAGCGTTCAGCGCATTTATTGGGCGAGTTTATCGGTGATATGGAGAATGTCGAAATGGTCGAGCTTTTACCGTATCACGAATTGGGCGCCCACAAATGGGCTTTGTGTGGCGACGAATACAAATTAAAAGGCGTACATCCGCCGCCTAAAGAAACCATTTTGAAAATCAAAGAAATATTAGAGAGTTACGGAAAAAACATTATTTATTAAAACAGAAAAAGGCCGTCTGAAACGAAATAATCAGTTTCAGACGGCCTTTTCATGATTGAAAAAGACTTAAGCGTTCAATGCGGCCAAAACTTTGGCAACAACTTCTGATACCGCAACGGCTTGAGCCTGATTGTCACGGCGTTCGGCATATTCGACATTGCCTTCTTTCAATGCGCGATCGCCGATTACGATGCGGTGAGGAATACCCAACAGCTCGGAGTCATTCAGCAATACGCCCGCACGTTCGTCGCGGTCATCCAACAATACATCCGCACCGGCGGCCAAAAGCTCGGCATAGATTTTGTCGGCGGCTTCACGTACAGCTTCAGATTTTTTGTAGTTCATCGGCACGATAACGACTTCAAACGGTGCCATTGCTTTGGTCCAAACAATGCCTTTTTCGTCGTTGTTTTGCTCGATGGCGGCGGCAACAACGCGGGTAATACCGATGCCGTAGCAGCCCATTTCCATGGTTTGGGATTTACCGTTGTTATCCAAGAAGCTGACATTCATGGCTTGGGTATATTTGTCGCGCAATTGGAAAACGTGACCGACTTCAATACCGCGTGCCAGTTTCAGACGGCCTTGTTCGTCAGGGCTGATGTCGCCTTCGATGACATTGCGCAAATCGACAAATTCAGGTTCGGCAGCATCTCGGCCGAAGTTGAAGCCGGTATAGTGGTAGTTGTCTTCGTTCGCGCCGATAATCCAATCTGCGCCTTTTTCGGTGGCGAAATCGGCATAGACTTTGCCTTTGAAGCCGACAGGGCCGAGAGAGCCGCCGTTTGCGCCGAATTGTTCAACAATCGCAGCAGGGCTTGCCATGGTCAGCGGTGATTTCACGCCGGCCAGTTTTTCCGCCTTAATATCGTTAAACTCATGGTCACCGCGCAACAGCAATAGAACAAGTTCGCCTTCGTTTTCGCCTTCGACCACGATGGATTTGAGGGTTTGTTCAACCGGAATATTGAGGAATTCAACCAAAGACTCAATGGTTTTGACGTTTGGCGTATGTACTTTGGTTAATTCGGCCTGAGCGGCGGCGCGTTCGCCTTTAAGCGGCAAAGTCGGTGCCAGCTCGATATTGGCGGCGTAATCGGAAGTATCGCTGTATGCAATGACGTCTTCGCCGCTTTCAGCCAATACTTGGAATTCGTGAGAGCCGGTACCGCCGATGCTGCCGGTGTCTGCGGCGACGGGGCGGAATTCCAAGCCTAGACGGGTAAAGATACGGCAGTAAGCGTCGTACATATCCTGATAGGTCGTCTGAAGCGAGGCATAGTCGGCATGGAAGGAATAAGCGTCTTTCATGACGAACTCACGCGCACGCATCACACCAAAGCGCGGACGTACTTCATCGCGGAATTTGGTTTGGATGTGGTAAAAGTTTTTTGGCAGTTGTTTGTAGCTGTTGATTTCTTTGCGTACGATGTCGGCAATCACTTCTTCACAAGTCGGACCCATGCAGAAATCGCGGTCATGACGGTCTTTTAGGCGCAGCAGTTCTTTACCGTAAAACTCCCAGCGGCCGGATTCCTGCCACAGTTCGGCAGGTTGTACCACCGGCATCAGCAGCTCCACGCTACCTGCGCGGGCCATTTCTTCGCGCACGATATTTTCAACTTTGCGCAATACGCGCAGACCCATCGGCATCCAAGTATAAAGACCGGATGCGTTGGCTTTGATCAAACCGGCACGAATCATCAGCTTGTGGCTGGCAAGTGCGGCTTCGGCAGGGGCTTCTTTCAGGGTGGAAATGAAGAACTGGGAGGCTTTCATGGCGTATTTTTCTTTCTTAAAAATAAGTGCGTATTGTAACGCAAAATGTATGGCCGCGTGTCTTTTGAATGGCATCTGATGAAATCGGCCGTTGTTTTACACAGCTTTTGATTCGGGGCGATTTTTAGGGATGTCAACCCTAATTTATACACAAAGTCGCATAACCTTGTTTTACCTATAAATTTTCACTGTATGATTATAGTAAAATCTTATAAATATAACTATTTGATTTTATTGAATTTTATTTGATTAAATTTTAGTCAATTTAAGACTTGGTTTGTTCCTAAAGAAAATTTTACGATTACCCAAAGCTTATCAACAGATTTATCCACAGAGATTGTGTATAGATTTTAAATGCTGTCGGCGTAATGATTTCGCATGATTGGCAAGCCTTGATTAAAGCGGATTTGGTCGCCTTAAAAAGATGGGGCAACAACACGATGGGCAGGTTTTGCGCTAACATTCTGCTTATTGTTGTTTCCTTACAAGGAATAAAATGAAAAATTCAGAATTGCATTTGCTGGAACGTAGAAAGATGTTTAATGGGTATCAGGAACGCTACCGTCATTTTTCTCAAACCTGCCGGACGGATATGGTATTTGATGCCTATCTGCCGCCACAAGTCTTAAAAGGCTATCCTGCGCCTGTTTTATATTTTCTTTCCGGCTTAAATAGTGATGGTTTTGAATTGGTTCGGCAAAGCGGAATTCAACGTTTTGCGGCGCAATGGAATATTATTGTGGTTTTTCCGGATACCTCGCCACGCGGTCAGCACGTTGCCGACAGTGAGGAACATTATCTTGGACAGGGTGCCGGATTTTATGTTAACGCAACTGAAGCACCTTGGGCTCAGCATTATCAAATGGAAAACTATATCAGCCAAGAATTGCCTGATTTGATCGAGCATAATTTCCCGGTAACGAAAGAGCGCAGCATTGCGGGTTTCAGCATGGGCGGGCATGGCGCGCTGCAGTTGGCTTTGAAGCATCCCGGCCGATATGCTGCGGTTTCCGCTTTTGCGCCTTTATGTCATCCTATCGATACGGAAGGCGGCAGGCAGGCGTTTTCAGCTTATTTGGGTCAAAACGTGGAAACATGGAAACGCTATGACAGTACAGAACTGCTTCAGACGGCCTCGCATAAATTGCCTGTTTTAATTGATGTCGGCAGTGAAGATGCTTTGTATCCTGACGTCCTGAAACCGGAAGGGTTTGTCCGCTCAGCACGCGAAAAAGGTTTCAATATCCAATATAAAGTACGCCCGGGTTATGGGCATGACTATTTCTTTATTGCCAGCTTTATCGATTCGCATATTGAGTTTCATGCTCAGGCATTAGGTCTTTAAGCAGCATTGAATAAAAGGCCGTCTGAAATCCGATTAATGATTAGATTTCAGACGGCCTTTATTTGGCTTTTTTTAACCTTTAATTTCGAACAGACTTATTCCTCAGGACGTTCGCCGTCGGTATCGTCCAATTTGCCTTCTGTAATATCCATATTGATACCGACTGCCGCACGGATTTTGGCATCAATTTCGTTGGCGATATCAGGATTTTCTTTCAGCCAAACGCGTACATTGTCTTTACCTTGGCCGATTTTTGCGCCGTTGTAGCTGTACCATGCACCGGATTTCTCAACGATGTCATGTTTGACGCCCAAGTCGATCAATTCGCCTTCCCAGCTGATGCCTTCGCCGTAAAGAATATCAAATTCGGCTTGACGGAATGGAGGCGCAACTTTGTTTTTGATGACTTTGACTTTGGTTTCGTTACCAATAACGTCATCGCCTTTTTTAATCTGACCGGTACGGCGGATGTCGAGGCGGACGGAGGCGTAGAATTTGAGCGCGTTACCGCCGGTTGTAGTTTCAGGGCTGCCGAACATCACGCCGATTTTCATACGGATTTGGTTAATGAAAACAACCAATGTATTGGTACGCTTGATGTGGCCGGTCAGTTTGCGCAGGGCTTGGCTCATCAGGCGGGCTTGCAGGCCGACGTGGCTGTCGCCCATTTCGCCTTCGATCTCGGCTTTAGGCACAAGTGCGGCTACGGAGTCGACAACGACCATATCGATACCGCCTGAGCGCACCAATGTATCGCAGATTTCCAATGCCTGCTCGCCGGTATCCGGTTGGGAGAGATAGAGCTCTTCGACTTTTACACCGAGTTTGCGGGCGTAAATCGGGTCAAAAGCATGCTCGGCATCGATGAATGCGCAGATGCCGCCATTTTTTTGGCATTGGGCAATGGCTTCGAGACAGAGTGTGGTTTTACCGGAGGATTCCGGGCCGAAAATTTCAACCACACGGCCACGGGGCAGACCGCCAACGCCGAGCGCCAAGTCCACGCCGAGGGAGCCGGTGGAAATAACATCAAGGTTTTCTTCCTGTTGGCTGCCGTCCATTTTCATGATGGAGCCTTTGCCGAAGTTTTTTTCGATTTGGGCAAGGGCGGCGGCTAAGGCTTTGCTTTTTTCGTCTGACATGTTTTCTCTCCGAAAGGAAATATGAATCGCTAAGAATTTATTTAGCTATTATCGCATAAATTAAGAAAAAGTATAGTTTTATTTTTATTTTTCAGACGGCCTGTGTTTTTTGTATGCAACAGGCCGTCTGAAACATTGAATAATCAATCAGTTGGTCAATGATGCAAAAACTTGGAAATAGTCGGGGAAAGTTTTATGCGTACATTTCGGGTCGTTGATGATGACGGGGACGCCCAAAAGCGAGGCCAGCGAGAAACACATGGCCATGCGGTGATCGTCGTAAGTATCGATGACGGCATCAGGGGTAAGTGTTTCGGGTGGCGTAATATGGATGGCTTCGGCTTCTTCGATAACTTCTGCACCCAGTTTGCGCAGTTCGGTTGCCATGGCGGCGATGCGGTCGGTCTCTTTCACACGCCATGAGCCAATATTGCGCAGGGTGCAGGGCTGTTTGGTGGCCAGTGCGACGATAGCCAGAGTCATGGCCGCGTCTGGAATATGGTTGGCATCCAAATCAAAAGCCTGAATCTTGCGCTCGGCAGGGCGGGAAATTTCAACAAAATTTTCGCCCCAAATGACATCTGCACCGATTTTCTCCAATTCACGGGCAAAGGCAACGTCGCCTTGGATGCTGTGTGCGCCGATGCCGGTCACGCGGATGGGTGTACCCGCAATCAGGCCTGCGCCTAAGAAATAAGACGCGCTGGAAGCATCGCCTTCTACATATAAATGTTCGGGCGCATGATATTTGGCACCGGCCGGGATTTTAAATACACGGTAGTCTTCGTTGATGATGTCCACACCGAACTGCGCCATCAGTTTGAGCGTGATATCGATATAAGGTTTGGAAATCAACTCGCCTACCATGTGGATTTCAAATGCTTGTCCGGTCAAGGGCAAAGCCATCAGCAGGGCGGTCAGGAATTGGCTGGAAACATTGCCTTTAATCGGAATAACGCGCTCGCCGTTGTCTTGGCGTTTACCGATCTGAAGCGGCGGATAGTTTTCATTGCCCAGATATTGTACGTCCGCGCCGGCAATGCGCAATGCGTCCACTAAATCTCCGATGGGGCGTTCGTGCATACGCGGTACGCCATGCAGATGATAGTCGCCACCCAAAACGGCAAGCGCGGCAGTCAAAGGGCGGAATGCCGTACCGGCGTTGCCTAAAAACAAATCGGCGGTTGGGTTGGGAAAGCGGCCACCGGTGCCATGAACTTTCAGACGGCCTTCAGGCAAAGATTCAATTTGTACGCCGAGTTTGTCGAGTGCTTCAAGCATTCGGTCGGTATCGTCGGATTTGAGCAAAGAATGGATTTCGCAAACGTTGTCGGAGAGTGCTGCCAAGAGCAGTGTGCGGTTGCTGATGCTTTTGGAGCCGGGCAGGGCAACGGTGGAAGGTTTGAGTGTAGAAGCGGGCAGGCGGATGGATTCGGTCATTGGTTAGGATTTCAAATTGTAGACAAAACGATATTATACGCAGGCAAAGGCCGTCTGAAAAATGGAAGTGGCGTTGCAGGCAAGAAAAGCCGGACTCTTTTTGAAAGTCCGGCTTTGGGATGCTTGATATTTTAATGGTTAACCTAAAATATGCATTAACTGGTCAATGTTGAACGTACCTTCGTCAAAGCGGAATTCGCTGACTGAGGGGATTTTTTGACCTTGGGCGTCGGTATGGATGTCGGAATATTGGTGGTCGATAGTAATGAGGTCGTTGTGATTGTTTTCGCCACGAATGGTAATGTTCCAAGTCGTGCCGTCTTTTTCGTTGACCGTTTCGAGCGACAGATCCGAGAGGGAAATGCCTGCGCCGAATTGGATGGCGTTTGTGCCGTGATGGTCGAAAATGGTGTCATGCCCTTCGCCGCGATTGAATACATAGGTATCGTTACCTGCTTCGCCGCGCAATATATCGTCCCCTAAGCCGCCGAACAGTGTGTCGTTGCCTGCGCCGCCGTGAAGGATGTCGTTACCTGCTTCGCCCAACATAGTATCGTTACCGGCGCCGCCATATAGCGTGTCATTGTCTAAACCGCCGTTCAGATGGTCATTGCCACCGCCTCCGTAGAGAATATCGCTGCCGGCATCGCTGTTGATAACGTCGTCGCCTGTGCCGCCGGACAATTTGTCATTGCCGTTGCCGCCGTGAATCTCATCATTGCCCCGGTTGCCGTAGATGATGTCTTCACTTTCAGTACCTTTGATATGGTCGTCGGCGTGGGTGCCGTTGAATGTGGTTTTGCCGTCGGCAAAGGTTTGGCTGACGCTTGCCTGCCCTAAATTGCTGACATAAAGCATATCCCAGACATCCAGGCTCGGTACGGTGACTTCCAGTGCCACCGGTTTGCCGTTTTCATAGATGACGGAAGATTCCAATGTGTGCATGGATATATCGTCTGAGTCGGGGGAAGCCAGTTGTACGATGGCTTGCTCGGCCTGTTCTGCGCTGATTTCCGTATCAAACGGGATTCTGACTTTAGGGTTGTCGAGTTTCAGCGTGTGGTGGTTGGAGCTGTTCCAATTGGTGTCTTTGTCGAGGCCTGCGAGATTGATTAATTGGACAACTCGGCCGCCGTCTGCGGTGGCTTTGGTCCATGTATAAACTTTGCCTCCTTCGCCTGAGGTGGAAGTCATGTCGTAGCCGTCGGATGCTACGATGGAGGCATGACTGTCTTTGAGTTCAACTAAGCCTTCGCCGCGAAGCAGCTCCTCATAGGCAGTAATGAATTGTTGATAGTTGAATTCTGATTTGGCCAGGGTTTCGTTGGTTTTGAGCGTTTGAGCGGGATAGTATGGATCTTGCAAAATACCAAAACCATGTGCGTTTTTATCCGGGTGGTTGTTTAATGCGGCAACAGTCATGTGGTAGCCGCCACTCGCTGCGATAACGGCATCGACCAGCAATTCGTTGTCCGGATTGAGTTCGGAAGAATGATCTTCCGGGTGGGTACCTTTTTGAGTATAGGCGGCAATAATCGGGGAAACGTGATTGTAATCGTACAGACGGCCTACCAAGCGTTTAAGCTCGGCATAGTTGTGGTTTTCATAATGGGTATTTCCGGCTGTATCTTTAAAATCGCGCGGCCAGATTTCTGAGTAAGGAACATCCATGCCGGTGGTGGATAAGACATCGGCCCTGCCTGTGCTGATGTCGTTGATCATATAAGTTTGACCGTAATCGTGTAACTTTTCCGCAGCCACGGCTGACAAATCGTCATAACCGTCAGACATTCTGAAGTTTTCAGTCTTTTGGCCGTTTTGTATTTTGTAAACGAGGTTATCACCCATAGTATCGGCCTGCCAGCCGTCGAAGCCGCCTGTTTTCAGGGCTTTGATCATGGTGTTGACGATATAGTTTTGCCAGCTTTTGTCGGCAGGATCGACGAATTGCTGTACGGATGTTTTGGTTTCTGCACCGGCTTTGCCGAAGTTGGAATGCTCTTGGGCATTGTAGAGTTTGACATTATTTAAGATTTCTTTGATGGCCGGGGTATCGAGTTCGTCATTGGAGGCGGCGTTAAGCATATTGTAGAGCATGGCACTGCCGCCTTTTTCGTGAATTTTGTTCACTAGGTTTTTAATCAGCAGGGTATCGATTTGGGGAGGGTTGGGTTGGCCGTTGTTGACAGCCCAAGTCGCCCATTCTTGCTTGAAGCTGTTGACGTTTGGAAATGGATTGGAGGTTGTGTCGTACACATCATAGAAGAAATAATTGTTGATGTGCATTTGTGCAGTTGCTCGATATTGTTTTGATAGCCTGCGAGCTGGTCATTGGTCATGGAGTTGTTTCGTTCTGCCGAATTATCGTTAGATCCCGCCACTACGCCATAGCGGGGAAAAACGGTCCAGTCGTCTTCGACAGACAATCCCAGTGTTTTGCTGGTGTGGTTGCCGGTGTTGTCAACGGTTTCTACTTTGACGACGTAGCCTGAATTGGGTGAAAAAATATCGGAAGAAAGTTTGACGGAGGTTGAGTTCAGATGATCCAATTTTTGGATTTCCGTCCCTAAATGGCTGACGGTAACAGAGGTGATTTTGTCTGTCGCATTGGAGATGTTTAGAATAACATCATCGCCGTTGGTATAGGCTGCCTTGTTAAAGAGAATAGTCGGTAAAGGGGCTGTTTTTGCTTCAGTTGTCATACTGTATATTCGCTTCTAAATATTATATTTTGAAATTACCTTAACAAATTAATATCACTTAAGTTGTTGATATGGATAATTGTTAAGACTTTTTAGTAGGAAGAGCGGAAAATAAGTTCCTCGTTTGATAGCAAATATCTAAAATAATTCGGTTTATGATTGATATTCAAAAAAGGCCGTCTGAATGCTTTGTTATTCGAAAGACGGTTTTTTCAGACATATAACCAAACACCATAAGAAAATCAGAAACCATTCTTTCCTATTTTTTCAGACGGCCTTTAATATCGGCGGACAATCATTGATAAAGCAAGAACACGACCATGAGCCATTATCCTTTGTTTGCCGATTTGAAAAACCGCCCTGTTTTACTGGCAGGTGCGGGCAAGGTTGCCGAGCGCAAGGCGGAAAGCCTGTTGTCTGCCGGAGCGCGCGTGCGCGTTGTTGCGGAAACTTTGAATCCTCAGTTTCAGCAATGGGCGGATGAAGGGAAAATAGTTTGGCTGGGCGGCTTGTTTGAAGAAGCCATGCTGGACGAGGTGTATTTCGTTATTGCGGCGACGGATGACGGTGTGTTTAACCGCCGTGTTTTTGAAGCGGCGGAACGACGGGCGAAATTGTGCAATACGGTGGATACGGTGGACTTGTGTTCGTTTATCGTGCCTGCCGTGGTGGATAGGGGGCCGTTGAAGATCGCCATATCCAGCGGCGGTACTGCGCCTGTATTGGCGCGGAAATGGCGGCAGATTATCGAGACATTGATTCCGCTGCATACGGGCACGATGGCGCGTATTGCCGGCAAATGGCGCGAAAAGGTTAAGCAAGCGCTGAATAATGTCGAACAACGCCGTTATTTTTGGGAAAAGTTGTTTGACAGCCGTTTCGGTATTTTTGCGGCTCAAAACAATATCGAAGCGGCGGAACGCGAATTGATTACGCAGTTAAACCGGGAAACGCCGTTTGGCGGCGAAGTGGTTTTGGTGGGCGCAGGGCCGGGCGATCCGGGTTTACTGACCATACATGCTTTGCAGGCGATTCAGGCTGCGGATACCGTGTTTTACGATGCTTTGGTGTCGGATGAGATTTTGGCGATGGTGCGTAAAGATGCGGTGAAAATTAGTGTAGGCAAACGCGCCGGTGCGCATCATGTCCAGCAGGAAGAAACCAACCGTCTATTGGTTGAACATGCTCAAAAAGGCGAGCGCGTAGTGAGGTTGAAAGGCGGCGATCCGTTTGTGTTCGGGCGTGGCGGGGAGGAAGTGCAAACCCTGCATCAGGCCGGAATTGCCTACCGCATTGTGCCGGGCATTACTGCAGCGCTTGGTGCCACTGCTTATGCCGGTATTCCGTTAACCCATCGCGATTGCGCACAAAGTGCTTTATTTGTGACCGGCCACAGTAAACATGAGGGCAGCCAGCCCGATTGGCAGACTTTGGCTTTAAGCCGCCAAACGTTGGTAATTTATATGGGGACGCTTAAAGCAACCGAGATTGCGGAAAAACTGATGGCTTACGGCAGACAGCCTTCTACGCCTGTCGCCGTGATTTCCAATGGGACTTTACCGAATCAAACCGTGCGGACAGGCCGTCTGAAAGATTTGGGCTTGTTGGCTGCCGAAGCGGAGCGTCCGGCTTTAATGGTGATTGGCGAAGTGGTCGCCCTGCGCAATGAGATGAAATGGTTCGGAGAAGGTATCGAATATTTCGAAGAAGCCGCGTAAAGAGAATGGATTAAATCAGGCCGTCTGAACATTGGTTTTCAGACGGCCTTGTCTTATTTAAAAGCTTGGCAATATTGCTGATAACGTTCTGCCAGTCCGTATAGAATGAGTGCGGTCAGCCCCCAGATGTCGTAGTGTTGGAAAGGCAGGGCGGGGAGGGTGAGGGTTTGATTGTTGTGATGAAGTTGGCGGAATGTGTAGTTTTGCAGGTTTAAGGCACAATCCAAAGGCAGATAAAAAATTTCTGCTACTTCGTCGGGGTTGGCTTTGGGGTTGACGGGCTGGGCGCAAATTGCCGGAACAGGTGTAACACGATAGCCGGAAGGTGTGTCATAAAAGGGTAGCGGCGTAAAAGTTTGCCATACGGTAATCGGAATGGCGGTTTCTTCATAAGCCTCTCTTAACGCCGTTGCCATTAGGCTGTCGTCTTGGGCATCTTTGCGGCCGCCGGCAAAGGCGATTTGTCCGGTGTGTTGCCTTAAGGTCTCGGGCCTTTTGGTCAGTAAGATTTGCCACATTCCTTCATGCAAGACAATGCCGACCAAAACGGCTGCTTCTTTGACCGTTTCAGCGGTAACTAATTGATTTCGCTCTGCTTGCATGCGGCTGCTAAAGCGTGAGGCTTGAGTGAGGAAATGGATAATTTGGTCGGTATTCATCTTTGATGCTGATGGTTTTATGCAGATGAGGATTACACAA
>ERZ773197.2019-NODE-2019-length-13315-cov-5.705430_pt1 | contig 13315 bp, 8 predicted proteins | sample MGYA00580999_ERZ773197 | MGnify/ENA primary metagenome ERZ773197 (study PRJEB29015, sample SAMEA2738166) | human oral metagenome | biome: human oral; feature: human-associated habitat; material: saliva | place: China | collected 2185 ...
GAAGGAACAAAGTGCTATCAAAGCCTTCTTCTCTATTCCATTCTTCCACTTTGATTCAGCCTTATACGCACTCTTTTCATTTCCGCTCATTGTATTTGTATTCATCTTTTTTTCACTCATTTTATTTATAGGCATTGTATTTATACGCATTGTATTTATACGCATTGTGTCTATACGTATTTTTTACTAATTGTGTTGATGCTCAGTGTATTTATGCCGATTGTATTCGAGCTTATTTTATACACACTTGTCTCATCTATACAATTCTTTACCAAGGTCTTCTTCCTATAATGCTCTACTCCGCAGTGGCAAGTCCGTTCACTCCTGCACGATAATCGAGATATTCTTCCGTAAGCTTTAAATCCGCCTGCTTCTTCTGTAAGCCGGCAATGGTATAGGCGTTTTTCGCCTTATTTCTTGCTTTTACGCTGATTGTCCCAAGCTGCAAGCTTCGCTCCGCCTTTTCGTAGTTTTTTCTCGCATTTTCTTCCTGTAAAACAGCCTGTGCCTGTGCGTCCAGTGCCTGCTTTAAGCTCTGATAGCGGGAAAGCAGATCCGACTGAATCTTTTCCTTCTGATTCTCCATGCTTTTGGATAAATTCTCTCTATTGGCTTCTCCCTCGGAAAGATTCAACTTTCTTTCGTTGATTTGCAGACTTAAATTATTGTCTAACGCCTTCTTCGTGTCTTCGGAAAGGGATATCTGCTCGATGCTCTCTCTTGCCGTCTCCGGAATCGTCGGAAAAACGGGCTCGGCACTCGCCTTCCAGCCAAGACTCACTTGTAAAAGCTCGGAAGTCTTCTTCACGGTACTGTCATCACTCATTAACTGAATTTCTGCCTGATCCGCTGCAGCCTTTGCCGTTAAAACATCGATTTCCGTGGCCTGTCCGACAGCCTTCTTTCTCTCGGCGGTTTCCTTGTCACTCCGTGCATCTTCCAGATTGAAGGCATCAATCTGTCTTTGTAAGATGCCGTTCTCTCTACTGATGAAGGACTTCTTAATCGTTTCTATCGTATTCTTTTCCGTCTGCTCTATGGAAAGCTTTGCAAGCTCCCTATCGCTGTTTTGTGCTACTGCATCGGCAGAAAAGGTATTGCTGTTACTCTGATACTGTAACTCTGCCAAGGCTTCCTGAACCGCATTTCCATTTGCAGCAAGAAGTGCTTTCTCATAGGCATCTTCTACCGCAGAGCGCGCCGACTCCACATCAATATTGTAAGAACCTCTCCGGTCACTGTCACGAAAATTAATCCAAAGAGAAGAAACCGTAGGATTGTACTCATGCACCAAAGCATCGATTTCCTCCCAGGAAATCGTATTATCCCGAAGACTTGCCCATTCCTCAGCAGTTCTCTCCCTCTCATAGGAAGTCTGCATCGGTGCCGTATCCACATTCTCCGAAAAACCGTAACGCCCTGCAGCAAAGGAAGGCGTAAACGCCATACTCGCAACAATGCAGGAAATCGGTAAAATCAGACCCTTTTTCTTCATTTTATCCTCCAAAAAACCAAGATACATTCATTCACTTAACAGAATTGCTTCTTAATTCAACTAAAGCGTCTCTCGTATCTAAACTCTTTACCTGAAAGGAAACTCCACTCTGTCGCCCTCTACTATAGCATACAGTTTCATCTTACTTTTTACATTTCTATGGCATTACTGTGAATATTTGGTGTTTTCTTCCGCCCGTACATAATCCTGTAATACACCGGAAGGAGGAGAAGCGCAAGCAGAGTGGACGCAGCGAGTCCGCCCACATCAACAAGGGCTAAGCCCTGCATAAGTTTTCCGTTTTCCCCGATAGCCATCGCCATCGGCACCATGGAAAGAACAGTCGTAAGAGTCGTCATGAGGATGGGACGGAGTCTTGATGCTCCGGCTTCCACTATGGCTTTTTCAAGCGGCATTTCCTCTCGATATTGGTTTACGGTATCCACGTAGAGAATTCCGTTGTTTACTACTGTCCCGACCAGCATTAAAAAGCCGAGAAGAGATGTCATGGAAATGGTCGCATCAAAGAGCCAAAGCAGTCCGAAGGACCCAATCATAGCGAAAGGCACCGTAGTCATAACCATGAAGCTGAAGCGTAAGGACTCGAACTGCCCCGCCATGACAACAAAGACCAGAAAGACTGCAATCGCAATGGAGCGGAAGAGGTCGGTAAACTCTTCTCTCATGTTTTGTGTCCTTATGCTCTCGGAAATCTGTATATCCTCTCCAAGATACGAGTCCACGAGCTTATCCACTTCCTTCTTCGTATTTTTATCCGCCTTTTCCGTATAGTGCGCAGAAATACTCACCTGGTATTTCTTATCTTCCCTAAGAATACTTGCAGGGGAATCCGTGAATTTGACCGTAGCGATACTGTCTAAGGAAACGATTCCTCCACTCGGTGTAGAAAAACGAATATTCTTCAGCTTTTCCAGCGTATCGTAGCTATCCTTCGGATATACCACCCGGACATCCGCCTTTTCTCCGTTTAAGTCCATTTTCATAACCGATTTTCCGGCTAAAATCGTATTCAGGCTTTGTCCGACCATAACGGGGCTTAGACCCTCTGCCGCAGCCTTTAAAGGATCGACCTCCACCTTTAAGAGCGGAGCGGCATTTTCCAAACTGGAATGAATTCCGGTAAGGCTATCCTTTTTCTGCATTTCCGTAACAATAGCATTGCTCTTTTCTCGTAGAATATCCAAGTCTGATCCTTTTAAAGTGACCTCATAGCCCTCCGTTGTCTTGACATCCTCATCACTTGCCCCGAAATTCGCATCACTTACGGATTTTACCGAAATCACTTCATTCGGTCTTGTTTCCAAGAGTTTCTCCCAAGCCTTGGCCTTTTCTTTTGTAGACATGGAGCGTTTCTTCTTCAGATACGCCGTCACGGTACTCGTGCCGTTTGATCCGTACAAGGCGGAAAACCCTTCTCCCCCTCCGGAAATGGTGGTATAGCGTTCCACATCCGGATCCTTCGACACTATGTCCTCTATTTCCAAAATCGTCTTCTTTTTTTCTTCCGTATTTAAACCGGGCTTTTGGGTAATGGAAATCTGTACGGTTGCACTGTCAATCTCCGGCATCAGCTCGGACTTAATCTGCGTCGCAAGAAACAGAGACAAAAGAAGGATAAGAAAGGTTCCCAAAACCACCGGCTTCTTATGCCGTAAAAAACGCTCTATCAGCTCTCTATACGAATCTTGCAAGCTCCGTACGGCTCTATAAGCCACCGCCTTCTCATTTTCCTTCGGTTTATAGAGGGTAAAGCAGAGCGGGACAATCGTAATTGCGGAAAGAAGGGATGCCAGCATACAAAAGACAATCGTAAAGCCAAGCGGCTTAAAATACTGTCCCGAAATCCCCTTTAAAAAACCGAGCGGGAGGAAAACCACACAGGTGGTGAGGGTGGAACCGAAGACCGAGGCTCCTACAATCCGCACTGCGGAAATCGCGGCTTCCCTTCTCGATCTTCTTTCCTCCTGAACCTCGTCCATTGCACGGAAAGACGCCTCCAAAACAACGATGGAATTATCCACCATCATTCCCACACCCAGTACCAAAGCGGACAGAGTCAGCATATTCATGCTGTAGCCCATGGCATACATAAAGACGATGGCACCGAGAATTGCCATCGGTATGGAAGAGCCCACAATAAGAGAGGCCTTCCAGTCTCCGAAAAAAAAGAAAATAATCGCCATGGAAATGACCACCGCCATAATCATGGTCTGAAAAACACTGGAAAGAGAGGACTTAATGCTTTCCGCATTGTCCTGAATAATATGGATGGAAAGATTCGGATTCCGCGCTTCCAAGTCCTTGATGACCGCTTTTACATCCTGGCTCATCCCTATATCCGAGTCAGCCTGCGACTTCGTTAAACTTAGGCTGACGGTATTTTCCCCATTAAATCGTCCGATACTGTTCTCTTCTTCCAGCGCTGAACCCACAGTCGCAAGATCTCTTAAGTATAAAGTACTGCCGGTGCCCGTGGTAAGAGGCAGGTTCTTTAATTTCTCAATCGTGGAATAATCCTGCGATACGCTAAGGGACAGATTTTGCTTCCCGTAGTTTGTCTTTCCCGCAGGATAGGTAAAGTCGGAAGCTTTGATCATCTGGATAATATTTTCCATAGTCAAATGATACTGGGCAAGCTTCTCCTCCGACAGCTCCACACGCACATACTCCGCTTGACCGCCTGATAAGGAAATAGACGCAACCGAAGAAAGCTTCTCCAGCTCAGGCTCAATCCTGTTCTCCACATAATTATAGAGATTCCCCTTCGTCTTATCCGAAACGGCAAGAACCATGCCGGGCTGTGCATTGATGTCAAATTCTATATATTCGGGATCTTCCGCCTCTTCCGGAAGACTCGCCTTTAAAACATCCAGCTTCTTTTTTAAATTGTCATAGGCTTTATCCATGTTTGTGCCGTAACGGTAACGAATGATGACCATGGAAAGATTTTCCATGGAACGGGATTGCACCTCCTGCACATTGGAAAGGAGAGAAACCTCTTCTTCAACCGGTTTGGAAATAAGCTCATCCACATCCTCGGGAGAAGCACCGGGATAAACGGTGGTAACAATCATGTATGGAAAATTCATGTCCGGGAGCAATTCCATCTTCATGGTCGTAAAAGCGATAAAGCCAAAAAACACGAGTGAAAGCACCGCAAGGAAAGTCGAAACCGGGCGGCGTAGAACCAATTTCGTAATCGATATCATCCGCTTCTACCCCTTTTCTTCTTTTACAGACTCTTTTGTACTTTCTGTTACAGACTCTTTTTGCACCGGTTCATCTTTTGTCTGCCCTGCTTTTCCGGATTCAGACTGTAATCTCACCTTGGCTCCGTCATACATCTCATTATTCCAGGAAGAAACCACTTGGTCATCCGGACTTAAACCGGAAAGAATCTCGACCTTCTCCTCTCCCATAAGCCCAAGCTCCAACTTTTTCTTACGAAGAACCCCTTCCTCTCCCTCTGTCCTCTCAAAAATGTAAACAAAGGCCTCTTCATTTTCGTAATAAATCACATTAACAGGAAGGGTCTCCACATCGGAGCGACTGTCCTTTATGAGACTCAGCTTCACCTTGGAGCCCTCTGGAAAAGCTGTGTTTTCCACGCTCGCCTTAACCGGATAGAGTCCGGTCTGCGGAACCAGGACAGAAGAAATCTCCGTGATGGAACCGGTATGGCTCTCCTTCCCCTTTTCCACAACGACTCCCTGCCCAAGCTGCAGTTTTTTTACCAACTCTTCCGTAACGAAGAAGTTCAGCTGCTGTGCACCGGATCCCATAAGCGTGCCAAGCTGTGTTCCTTGCGGAACAAAGGCGCCCTGCACCAGGATGCTGTTCTGTAAAATGCCGTCTGCCGGCGCTGTGATCGATGCAAACTCAAGCTGTGTGTCATAATTCAGCTTAGCCGACTTGACCTGTGCATCCGCAGCCTTCGCCTGTGCATTCGCCGTTTCAAAATCCTGTACAGAAATATCGCCCGAATCCCTAAGTGCTGCCAGCCTGTCCCGGCTGTCCGACGCCACCTGTGCCTGAGCCCTCGCCTGCTCCAGACTGTACTTTGCCGCATCAATCTGCTTTTGGTTATCTAAAAGAGCGACCTTTTCCCCCTTTTTGACTTCCGCTCCATTTTCCTTATAAATCTCCAAAACCTCTCCGGAAATCTTACTGATTAGAACGAACTGCTCATTCGCGGAAATCTCTCCGAGAAGCTCCTCTTTTACGGAAATATTCCCTTTTTCCATGGAAATGGTCGTGACAGTCGGCAGCGCTTTCGCTTCCACCTCTTCCTTCGGCTTTGTAAGCCGCAAAAACACGAAAAACAGCAGTACGCCGATAATCAAAATGCCGACAATATATTTTAGCTTTTTACCCATAGCTTATCCCTCTCTCTATCAGCAAGATACGTACAAATGGTAGCACGATTTAAACTGAATATCCATAAAGTCGGAATGCATTTTTCTTCTCTATTCTCTCGAATTTTTTCTCCTTTTCATAAATAGAGAAATCACACTATGGCGAATTGAAGAAGAATTATAAAAAATTATAATCCTTTGTTATTAAATCAATTTCATCTATGATAATTTTTTTATTCTTCAATATTCTTTTTTTTATGTTGAAAAATATTGAATCTATATGTTAAAGTAACTAATCGTCAATATATTTAATTTTTTGTTTTTGAGGAGAAGAAGAACATGAAAGCAAAGAGACAGATTTTATCCCTCTTGCTTGCTCTTGTGATGGTTTGGCAAGGGTTTTCCTTTGCAAACGCAGAAGGCAGCAGCAGCAACGGGGCAGCGTTTTCAGCAAGCGCAAATACGAATGAGCCAGTGCTTTCGACCGGTGAAAGCACGGAAGAAACAGCGCCTTCAACAAGTGAAAGTGCGAACGAAGCGGAACCTTTAACAAACAGCAACATGGAATTGGAGGCCTCTGGCGAAAGCGACAGCACAATGCTTATGGCAGCTGCATTAAACACTTCTTCAGAAAGCACAGGCAATCGAATTGAAGATGCTTTAACAGATATCAAGTTATTGATAAACGGAGATGTAAATACACCTTTACAGGACGGCGTAAAACTTTACAGCTATCAGAATCTGCAATTTAAAGCAAAGATTAAGGTGCAGGGCTTAGAGATTAATGAGGGAGACTATATCTCCATTGAGCTTCCCAAGCAATTAAGGTCCACAGACACGAGCTTTAATATTTCGGGAACAGACGGGAAAATTCTGGCTAAAGGAACATACAAAGAGACGGACAAGGAAATCCGCATCATCTTCACTAAGGATGCCGAAAACTACAGCGGTACGGACGGAGAGGTATACTTTAATACGAGAATTGACCAAAAAACGGTAGCGTCCACGACAAGTGATTCGTTTGAGCTGAAAATTAACGGACAAGCGATCATCAACTACAACAATATAGAGTATAATATTGTAAGAGAAAATCCGAAAAGCTTTTTTAAGGATCGCGACTATAATCTTTATCCGCTTGTAGACAGGGACGGGAATACCCATTACTTAATCCATTACACAATGACCCTGGATATGAGAAATATTAAAAAGGAGTCCGGTGCTACAAGCTATGAAAATGTTGTATTTACCGACACACTGCAGAGTAATGCGCTGACTTACTTTGATGTAAAAAATAAGTTTACGAAACTGAACCTGGATCAGGCTGATATTGATAAGTATGCTCCTGTTCTTAGAAAAGGAATCTGGCGTTCCGGAGCTTTTGATGAGCGTGGCGTTTGGGTGAATGCCCCTGATGATTCCGATGCCAAACGAGGTAACAGTTGGAGTCTTCGCGATAGACAGAATCTTGAAAATTATGCTCCGGCAGTAGAAGATAGCCCAAAATATTTCAACAAAGGAAAAAGTTTTAGCTATTCTTTAGGAACTCTTGCTCCTGATGACGGCTATGAACTTAGCTATTATGTTGAGATTAACGAAGCTTTTAAAAATGGCGATAAATTCTATAATGCGGCAAGTCTTGCCGGTGATAAAATTGCTTCCGCAGAAAGGTCTAGAGATTTTGTGGTCAGTGAAGCCGGCGGTTTCTTAAACGGACAAACTTTCAATATTCAGATTAAGAAAGTCGGAGAGGGTGGAGAAGCCTTAAAAGGTGCCAAGTTCACTCTGGTAAAGGGCAATTACAACAAGACTCTTGTGACCGATGATCACGGTATTGCAAAGTTCGAAAATGTTTTGAAAGCCGACTATGTCTTGACCGAGGTGGAAGCTCCGAAAGGCTACAAGAAGGATCCTACTCCCCGTACCATCAGCAAGAAGGATTTTGAGGATTCCATCGCAAACGGTGCAACCGTGGAAGTGGAAGTTCCCAATACAAAGACACCGACCACCCCTTCTGAGATTCCTCCGGTAACTCCGGGCGGCGGCGGAAACAACCCGAGAACACCAGGTGGCGGCGGAAATCCGCCGAAGCCGAGCCCCAATACACCCGGTACTCCTACAGAGCCCACTCCCGGAAATGTATTGGGAAAGAATCGTGATCCCGAAAGCAATCCGGAAACAGTAGCTACTGTGCTTAGTGTAGACAAGACCGTCCCTTCCGTTTTGGGAGCAGGACGAGGAATTGTAAAAACGGAAGATGCTTCCCGGATGCCGATCTACCTTTTATTCTTCGCTTTATCAGCTTGCGGCCTTACGGCAACGGTTCTTTATGAAAGAAAAAGAGCAAAGAGATAAAGGATAAATCTCCATTCCAAGTAATACTATATAAAAAACCGACAGAAACGGCATAAGCCGGGACTGTCGGTTTTTTACAACTTCTCTTCTTCCCTATTCTGAACAAGTTTAATAGTTTGCAATTCTCTATGCAAAAACTTCCTATCCAAAAAATATTTATAGTTTAAGGAATCTTTACGGCAGGGAGGTATCTCTTTCCTTTGCCTTTCAGAGTAGGGGCGAAGTCCGACTACACCAAAGGCTATCTCTCTTTAGTTTTCCTTCTTTTTAAAAACATTTTTTCCATAAACAGAAAATCCGAAAAGGGAAACGGCACTAAGTGCAAAGAGTAAAGCATAAACCTTCATCGCACTCTGATCTTCTGTTGCTACAGCAGCTCTCCCCTTTACAGCCGGTCTACTTTCTCCTAGAACTTCCCCGCTCTTCTCTGTTTCTCCTACTGAAGGACGAGTCGCTCCGTGCACCTCACCGGGTCTGTCAGGAGTAGAAGGAGGTGGATTATTTCCTCCATTATCTCCGGGGTTATTCGGTGTATTTCCACCCGGAACTCTCGGTCTTCCTCCACCGCCGCCCGGAGGGGTATTTCCTCCACCGCCCGGATTGTTTGGAGTATTGGGATCCGGAGTGTTTGTAATATTGAATCCATTGTCCGAATCCCCTGAATATTTAGCCGTATAGCCAGAAACCGCTACCTCCTTAACTGTGTAGGCAATCTCTCCTCCTGCAGCCTTATTCTTTGGAAGGTTTAAGAAAGATGCCTTCCAGTTGTTATCAGCAGACAGCGTCACTTTTTTATTCGTCTCTACACCGTCTTCCAAAAGGACAACCTCTACTGCAGGGTAAGGCTGTGCAGGATTTGGATCACCTCCCCACTTCTTTTCTACCGCAATATCTCTTGTTGCAGGCTTCGGATCTTCCGGCTTTTTTTTGTTTACAATCTCCTTTATTACCGTACTATTTTTATCGCCTACGCTATCCTGTAAATCCTTTTTGCTAACCTTATATTCATCTTCGTCTTTAATATAGCCAACCAGTTCCTTTGTTTCCTTGATTGTATAGTTTCCAAGTCCAACTGCCCATCCCGCAGTACCGTCAGAACCTGTAGTTACCGATTTTATGGTAACATCACTTCTATCATCATTTGTGATAGAAAATTCAACACCGGAGAGCGGATTATTATTCTCATCTACCTTTTTAACGATAATGTTAAAACCGGTACCATTTAAACTTCCAAAACCAAAAGTTCTTTCGTTTTTCCGATTAACCGTCTTTTCGTCGAGATTCTCCGCTTTAATCGTGGCATTGTTTTCGAAAAGCTTTTGACCTACGGGCTTTTCCTTGATTTCAACAAAATAATGATACTCCAAACCATCATTGTATTCTAAGTCACCCAATTTATATTCAAACGCTCTATCTCCCTCTAAATAGCTTAGTTTCTCAAAATCAATGGACTGCCTCGGTGCGGGTTTTTTGTCTCCATATGTTCTTACTGCCCAATCCGGTCCCTGCTCTGTGGCACCATCCGGATCCGGATGAAAGACTTTGTTTGAATCTTTCGCTCCGGATACCCATGTTCCTCTATACATATAGGGCATATGATTATTCTTATCCGTTTCACTCTTCCATGGAATATCCGAATCCTTTTTAACATAGCTTAAATCCGTACTAACAAGCTGATCCCCTATAACCACGTTAGTGAACTTAGTAGGTGCAACTTGATTTTTCTCCAGTAAAGTTCTGCCATTTACATTGATATAATAGTGTATGAAATAGTGGTATACTCCATTCGCATCCTCATACGGTGTGATTTCACGAATCTGCTTCCAAAACCCCGGTTCCGAGCTCTTCCCTACACCTTGATAATTTAATGTACCGTTATACAGTATTTTTTGTTTACTCTTGATTACAATAGGGAGATTTCCCTTATCTTTTTTCTTTTCCGAGTTAACTTGCATCCCAAAGGTAAAGTGTCCATTTCCACCGCTATAATTTTCCATCGATTCATCATACACAAGTTTGAATCGATTTTGGCCTTGTTCATACTTTGCAACAGCCATTGTACTACCATCGGCATTTGTGATAGGAATATCCAATACGGAACTCGGCTTTAATGCATCCGGAAGCTGAATATAGCTAAAGTTACCTTTTTTAATCGTTTTATTCTGTACATTCAACTCTGCCTTAAATATAAGCACGGTATTGGGAGCTATAGGTGTAGTTGCAGTAAGCTCCTTTTCAACTCCACCTTCCATATACGTAAGAGATTTAAAATCTACCGCATCTTGAATCTCCCCGTCACTGCCCGCTCCTAAAAGGCCTGCCTCCATTGCCATGGATAAATCGAAATCTTCCGGAAGCTCTCCCTCAGGGCTAAATTCGTCCAGGTCTTCATTTCCCTCTGAATTTTCCATTTCTACAGCATCCTCATGTTCTGTAGAAGCGGTCAAATTCCCGGAAGCTTCCTTTTCAGAAATTTCAGAATTTGCAGTATCTACAGAAATTGCAACACCTTCCACGTTAGGAGGATTGTCTGCGCGTACAATAGAAAATCCCTGCCAAAGCATAGCTACAGAAAGTAACAATGCCAGCAAGTTTCGCTTTGCTTTCATTTTTTCTTCTCCTTCAAATATTATATTTACAAGTTCTTCTCCGCGACATATTACCATATATTTATCTAAAATTAAATAAATAATTAATGTAAAGGTGGAATGGGAATGGAGCAAGCAAGAAAAAATAGAAAAAGAACACATTATAGAAATTACATAAATGAAAAATTAGTTGGAAATAAAAGAAAAAGCTTTAAAAAAGTTGAAGAAATAGTTTCTTTTGAAGTTATTGAAAGAGAAATTATTGAGAGAATTTTAGTAAAATGTTTTTTAATAAAAAGAAGCAGAACGTTTTATAGAAATTTCATAAATAGAAAATTAGTTGGAAATTTTGGGAAAAAATATAAGAGAATGTTTAAATCTTTGAATTTTGACTTTGAAAAAATTTCGCCAGATCAAATAAGACGTAGATATGTAGAAACTGAAATTAACCGTTCAAAATTTGCAAAAGGTGTTGAATATGATGGAAACTCAAACCATGAGGATATTTACTTCGATAAAGCTCCATTGCCAGTAGCATATTTTGTTGATGAAATCGTGCTAATGCCAAAAAATCCTACAACATTGTTTATGTATTGGGAAATTCGTGATGATACGTATGAAAGATTATCATCAAATAATGGAGTTATTGACAATGTAGTTATAAAACTTTTCAAGGATGGACAAGAATACAGAAAAATTATAAGACATGAAAGAATAGGTTCACACTATATTACTGGCATTGATGTAAATCAAGATTATGAAGTATCTATCGGATATGAAGATCAGTACGGAAACTTTTCTGAAGTAGCTCGTTCGGTACAAGCTATAACACCAAATGACAAAGTTTCAGATAATTTTGACTTAGTATGGGGAACTGTAAGATTAGATGAAAATACAAATCAATTAATAAAATATATAAATACACCAGTTTCTACTCCAGAAGGAAGAGAACTTTTAGGAATACCTGAAGGTTCTTATGTTTCAGAAGAAAATGATGAATTTATAATTGAAGTTATAGAAAGATTGACAAAAGTTGGAGCTTCAGAATCATTAATTGAAAGAAGAGTAGTAAAAGGAAAACTTCCAGGTCTTAGACTTGATATGAGTGGAGCAAGAAGTAGTTAAAATATTCTTAAAATAAATTAAAATGAAAAGGAAGGGAATGAAATGGCTATTTTAAACATGTTGCACGCTTGCTTACGTGTAGAAAATTTGGAAGCGTCTATTGAATTTTATGAAAAGGCATTTGGATTTAAAGAAGATCGACGTATGGATTATCCAGAGCATAAGTTTACTATTGTTTATTTGGCTCTTCCAGGTGAACATTTTGAAATTGAGCTAACTTACAATTACGGTCACGGACCATATACGATTGGTGATGGTTTTTCACATCTTGCAATTGCTTCAGATGATTTGGAAGGTGACAATGCAAAACATAAGGCACTTGGATATGAAACAACTGATATTAAGGGCTTGCCTGGAAAGCCAGGACATTATTATTTTGTGACAGATCCAGATGGTTACCGTATGGAAGTAATTCGTGCAAAATAAAAATGTTAAGAGCAGTTAAATAGAAATTTTGATAAAAACAATGTAAAGAGACCGAGATTTTCGGTCTTTTATAATAATGGTAAAAAATTGAGTTTAAAATTATAAGGAGGTTGTTAAATGAAAATAGTAGTTTATGGTGCTGGAGTTATGGCACAATATGTGAAGGAATCTGTAATAAATTCTGGAAATGAATTTGTTGGATTTGTTGACCCGCTTGGAAATGGAGACTTTAAAAATTTGAAGGAAAATAATGTGGATTTTGATGCAATTATAGACTTTTCACACTTTAGCCTTTTGGAAGATGTGCTGGAAGCGGGAATTAATAAAAAAGTTCCAGTGTTAATCGCTACAACTGGACATTCTGAAGCTCAAATAAAGGAAATTGAAGAAGCTTCAAAAAAAATACCGATAATTAAGGCTACAAATACTTCGGTTGGAGTAAATATTGTCAATGAAATTGTAGCTTTTGCAACAAAATTATTAAAAGATTTTGATATTGAAATAGTTGAAAAGCATCATAACAGAAAAATTGATGCTCCAAGCGGTACGGCAGACACTTTGCTGGAAATTGTGAAAGAAAACTTGGATAATAATGGAAAAGATTACAGAACAGTTTATGGAAGAGAAGGACATAGTAAACGTGCTGAAAAGGAAATAGGAGTTCATGCTATCCGTGGTGGAAATATCGTGGGAGAACACACTGTGATTTATGCTAAAAATGATGAAATAATTGAGATAAAACATGAAGCATTGTCAAGAAAAATGTTCTCAGATGGTGCAGTTAGGGCTGTGGAATTTCTTTTTGGGAAGAAAGCAGGGCTTTATACTATGAAGGATGTATTGGGATTATAGGAAAAATTATTTTGAATAATTCAAAGAATTAATATTAAGGAAATTTTAGTATACAATAAAATTTAGTGTTTTTAACAAAAAGATAGCAAGAAGTCTCCGAC
>ERZ773197.2021-NODE-2021-length-13313-cov-13.160205_pt1 | contig 13313 bp, 11 predicted proteins | sample MGYA00580999_ERZ773197 | MGnify/ENA primary metagenome ERZ773197 (study PRJEB29015, sample SAMEA2738166) | human oral metagenome | biome: human oral; feature: human-associated habitat; material: saliva | place: China | collected 2185 ...
TAATAAGATACCTAAAAAAGGTAAAAATAGAAGAAAAAAATCAAAAAATAATAATGTAAATCCAAGTAAAACAAAAAAAAATAATTATAGAGATAATAAGAGCAAGATTACTTTAATATTTATGGCAATCTTTTTGTTATTATGTGGTACTTTTTTGGTAGGAGAATATTATAATGGAAAATCAAAAATTATTATTCAAAGACAGTTAACTGGAAGTAATAATATAGAGAAAGCTTGGAATTTTTATATAGCGGAAGGATTTAGTAAAGAGGCTACAGCTGGAATATTAGGAAATTATATGAGAGAAAGTAAAATGGATCCTACAATTGAGGAGAAAGGAAATAACATAGGTTTTGGACTTGCACAATGGAGTTTTTCTAGAAGAACAGATTTAGAAAAGTGGACAAAAGAAAATGATTTTCTACCATCTAGTTTAGAGGGCCAACTTAATTTTAGTCTCATAGAAATGGAAAAAATGAAATTTGGAAAATATAAGTATAATGATTTTAAAAGAGTAAATAATGTAAAAGAAGCAACAATTTTATTTGAGAAATATTATGAAAGAGCTGGGGTAGTTGCTTTAGAAGAGCGGATAAAAAATGCTGAGGAAATTTATAAAAAATATTCATAAGTATAAATGAAATGATTCTTTTAAAAAGTATATGCTGAAATAGTTTTTGAGAAAACTATAATAGTAGAATTGACATATATAAACTATAAGCTAAGAAAAGTACACTAAAATTCTTAAATATATTAGAAATTGTAATTAAAAGAGACTAATTTAAAGTACTTTTAAGTTAATATTAATTAGAGATGATAGAATACTCTTATAATAATACGTTAGGAGTGATTACAATAAATATAAATAATATTAACATAAAAAAAAGAGGATTGTTTATAATAACTGCTTTTGTTATAGCATTAAGTATGATAACATTTACTAGTCAATATTGTGAAGCTAGAACAAAAGCAACTAATCAAACACAGATAGCAGGAAGTAATAATGTAGAAAAAGCGTGGAATTTTTATATTTCACAAGGATTTAGTAAAGAAGCTACAGCAGGTATATTAGGGAATTATATGAGAGAAAGCAGAATGAATCCATCTATTGTAGAAAGAGGAAATAATATTGGATTTGGAATTGCTCAATGGAGTTTTGCAAGAAGAATAAATCTTGTTACTTGGTTGAATAAAAACAATTATGCTGCATCTAGTCTAGAAGGACAACTTAGATATAGTATTGTAGAAATGCAGAATATGTCATTTGGAAAATATAATTATTCTAGCTTTAAAAGAATTAATAATGTAAAAGAAGCTACAGCAGTCTTCGAAAAATATTTCGAAAGAGCCGGAGTAGTAGCAATTGATGAACGAACTAAGTATGCTGAAGAAATTTATAGAAAGTATGCATAAAATTAAAATAGAGAAAACTTATTGTTAAACATAACGTGTTTACGATAAGTTTTTTATTTTAGATAAATTATTTTAAATTTTATTATTAAAATATCTTAACACATAGCGAAAAATATATTAATATGGTAAAATTAAATAGGTAATATTTATTATGAAGAAAAAGTAATTAATTTATATTGGTAATTTAAAGAGGTATTTATGGCAAAAGAAAGAGCAGATGTCCTTTGTGTTAATCAAGGATTGTTTGAATCAAGAGAGAAAGCAAAAAGAGCAATTATGGCAGGAATTGTCTTTAATGATAATATAAGAATAGATAAGGCTGGGGAAAAAGTTGAATCAACAGCGGAATTAAGGATAAAAGGTAAGCAAATGCCCTACGTTAGTCGTGGTGGATTAAAACTAGAAAAAGCTATAAATGAATTAGGATTTGATGTTAAAGATAAAGTAATGTTAGATATAGGATCTTCTACTGGAGGCTTTACTGACTGTGCTCTACAAAATGGAGCAAAGTTTGTTTATGCATTAGATGTTGGAACTAATCAACTAGTTTGGAAATTAAGAACTGATGAACGTGTAAAAGTAATGGAACAGACTAACTTTAGACATTCTGTGAAAGAAGATTTTGATGTTTTTGATATAGATATTGCATCGATTGATGTTTCATTTATATCTCTATCTTTGATTTTACCTAACTTATCAGAAATTATTAAGGATGGTGGAGAAGTTTGTGCGTTAGTTAAACCACAATTTGAAGCCGGAAGAGAAAAAGTAGGTAAAGGTGGAATAGTAAGAGATAAAAAAACTCAAATCGAAGTAGTAGAAAAGGTGCTCCTTTTAGCTAACAGTGTAGGGTTTAGTATGATTAATTTTTCTTATTCACCAATAACAGGAGGAGAGGGAAATATTGAGTTTCTTATGCTTCTAAAATATAATTCTGAAAAATTAATAGAAAACAAAAATATTAATATTGAGCATATTATAAATAATGCTCACAATCATTTTAAATAGGAGGTGTAGGTGTGCTAATTCAATTAAACATAAAACAATTCGGAATTATAGAAAATGCTACTATAGAGTTGAAGAATGGATTAACTGTTCTTAGCGGAGAAACTGGTGCAGGGAAATCTATGATTTTAGCAGCTATATCACAATTATCTGGTCAAAGAACATCTACTTCTTACATAAGGTATGGTGAGGAAAAAGCAAGTGTAGAAGGAGTTTTTGATTTTCCAAAAAATAAGGCTGTTGTTAATATTTTTAAAGAGTTGGATTTAGATATTGAAGATGAAGTTATCATAATCAGAAGAGATATATACAGCAGTGGGAAAAGTGTCTGTCGAGTAAATGGTACAATAGTTAATTTATCTACTCTTAAAAAAATTTCAGCATATTTATTAGATATTCATGAACAGCATGATAATCAAATTTTATTGGTTGAAAAAAACCATCTTAATTTAATTGATTCATTTAATAAAGAAGATATTAATCCAATATTAAGAAATTATCGCGAAATATATAAAGAATATAAGTTAATTAATGAAAAAATAGAGAATTTAAAACAACAAGAAAGTGATGTCTTACAAAAGGTTGATTTTTTAAAATTTCAATATCAAGAATTAGCTCAGATGAAATTAAAGAAAGATGAAGATTTAATACTTGAAAAAGATATAGACTATTTAGAAAATTTTGAAAAAGTAAATACCTTGGCTTATAGTATTACCGACGGTATTGATGGAGAATATGGAATACTTTCTAAATTAGCGGATATTAGATCAAATTTAGGTGAATTAACTAGATATAACTCAAATTTTGAAGAAAAATATGAAGAAATTACAAATTTATACTATGTTTTAGATGATTTGAAATATGAGGTATCTAGCTATACAGATGAAATAGAATATGATGAAGAAAAACTAGATAGACTAATTTATCGATTGGATAAGATTAAAACTTTAGAAAAAAAATATTCTAAACCATTAAATGAATTAATAGTTTTTAAAGAAAGTATAAAAGAAGAATTAGAAGAACTTGAGAACTATGAAGAGAACTTTGAAAATTATTTAGAGGATCGTAAAAGAATAAAAAGTGAATTAAAAATAGTTTCTCAAAACTTAACTAATATTAGAAAAGAAACAGCACATAATCTAGAAAAGTTAATTCAAGATGAATTAAAATTTTTATATATGGATAAGAGTACAATAAAAGTAGACTTTAGAGAAAAAGAGTTTTCTAATGACGGTAAAGATGAAGTAAAAATATTGATAAGTGCCAACTTAGGAGAACCATTAAAATCTTTATCTAAGGTTGCATCTGGTGGAGAGCTTTCTAGGGTAATGTTAGCATTAAAAATAATTTTTTCTAGAAGTATTGAAGCTACATCTATTATTTTTGATGAAATTGATACAGGAGTTAGTGGAAGAGTATCGCAAAGAATGGCAGAAAAAATGTATCAATTAGGAGTTGATTCTCAAGTATTATGCATATCTCACTTGCCACAAACTACTGCACTAGCAGATACCAATTTATTAATAAGTAAATCTGTAACAGATAAGAGAACAATTACTTCGATAAAAGAATTAAATAAAGAACAAAAAATTGAAGAGGTTGCTAGAATGGTTTCGGGTGACTCTATGACAAAAATTTCCGAAGAGCATGCAATTGAAATGTTGAAAATAGCGGATAAAATTAAAGCTGAAATTAGAAGTAAGAGTATATAATATATTAAGTATAGGAGGATTAATGACTAAAGAAGGAAGAATATTAAAGGCATTAAGCGGTTTTTATTACGTTCAATGTGAAGACGAACTTGTAACTTGTCGAGCACGTGGGAATTTTAGAAATGATAATATTACACCATTAGTAGGTGATAATGTAATTATTCAAATGAGTGATAATAATACAGGATACGTTATAGAAATTCTGGAAAGAAAAAATGAATTATTGAGACCTAAAGTGGCTAATATCGATTATAGTGTTATTATTGTATCTGTGAAAGACCCGGATTTCTCAAGTAAACTTTTAAATAAGATAATCTGTTTAAATGAAAATAGTAATGTTGAGATAATTATTATATTTACAAAGCTAGATTTATTGTTATCTGAAGAATTTGAAAATATTCATAGAATAATGGACTATTATAAAGAAATAGGATATAACGTTTTTAGTAATAATGACGAAGATATTGATAAATTTAAAAATCTAGTTTCTCAAAAATATGTTTCAATATCAGGACAATCAGGAGCAGGAAAATCAACATTTATTAATAAAATTTCTAGTAATCTAGATATAGAAACAGGAGAAATTTCAAAACATTTAGGGCGTGGTCGTCATACAACAAGACATACAGAATTTTATAGAATAGATGATTTCTATATTGCAGATACCCCTGGTTTTTCATCGTTAGATTTAACGTTTATAGAAAAAGAAGATATTCAATATTTATTTAAAGAATTTGCTGAATATGAATGTAAATTTAAACCTTGTAATCATATAGAAGAAATACAATGTGGAGTTAAACATGCAGTTGAAGAGCAAGCTATACTACAAAGTCGTTATGATGACTATAAAGCATTATTTAAGGAAAAAGAAACACAAAAAAGAAAATATATAAAGGAGAAATAAGATGAAAAAAATACTACCATCAATTTTATCAGCTGATTTTGCAAATTTAGAAAGAGATATTAGTGAGCTTGAAGAAATAGGAATTGATATGTTCCATATAGATGTTATGGATGGGAATTTTGTTCCAAATATTTCATTCGGTTTTCCAATAATTGAAGCAATAAGATCTAAAACAAATAAAATATTCGATTGTCATTTAATGATTGCTAATCCTGAAAACTATGTTGAAAGATTTTGTCAAGCAGGTTGTGATATGGTCTCATTTCATATAGAGGCAACTAATCATGCAGATAGAGTAATTCAAGTTATTAAAAATTGTGGTAAAAAGGTGGGAATAGTTTTAAATCCACAAACTCCAATAGAGCAAGTTAAATATTTATTACCAAAATTAGATTATGTACTAATAATGACAGTAAATCCAGGATTTGGAGGTCAGAAATTCATTCCTGAGATGTTAGAAAAAATTGAAGAATTAGCTAATGTTCGCGTGAAAAATAATTATGACTTTTTAATTCAAGTTGATGGTGGGATAAATACGGAAACATCAAAACTTTGTCGTGACAAAGGTGCTGATTTATTAGTTTGTGGTTCATTTTTATTTGGAGCTGAAGATAAAAAAAATACTTTAGGTGACTTGTTAAGATAATGGAAGATAAAAATGTAATGAATGTAATGTTAGGAGGGCAGTTCCCAAAAGAGCTGCCTGAATCTAATTTATGGTGTGGAGTAGATAAAGGTGCTTTGTATTTAATTGATAATGGAATTAAACCACACATTAGTTGTGGTGATTTTGATTCTATTAATAATGAGCAAATAATTAAAGTAAAAAACTATTCTAAAAATTTTTTTGTTAAGGATAATCAGGATGAAACGGATACAGACTTTGCCCTAAAAAATATATTTAAGTTATATCCTGAAATATCAAGAATTAATCTATTTGGAGCGACAGGTAAAAGATTAGATCATTTTTTTGGTAATATTTTATTATTAAATAATAATTATCATAATTTAGATTTAAGAATAATAGATGATTATAATATTATTTTTGTATCAAAAAGTGGAGAAAGCACATTTTCAAGTAAAAAAAATTATAAGTACTTTTCTATTGTTCCAATATATCAAGATACTATTATGACTATTAAAAATTCAAAATATGAAGCAGAGAATATGCTCCTAAGTTTTGATAGACCTAATGCTACAAGTAATGAATTTGTAGAAGGTAAGGATATAGTTTTAAATGTAAATAAAAAAGTATTGATTATATATTCAAAAGATTAGAAATGTGAGGTTATTATGGTAGAAATTTTGCAATTTATAGTTATTGCTATACTAGCTGGATTTTTAGGGTCACTAGTTGGTATTGGCGGAGGAATGATAATAACTCCTGCTTTAACTATTTTATTTGGTATAGATATAAAATACGCTATAGGAGCAAGTATTGTAGCAGTAATAGCGACAAGTAGTGGTTCAGCGATAGCGTTTGTTAGAGACCATGTAAGTAATATGAGAGTTGGTATGCTTCTTGAAATATTTACGACGGCTGGAGGAATAGTTGGAGCATTAATGGCAGGAATTTTTTCTTCAAAAGTATTATATATATTCTTTTCATTAATATTACTTAATTCGTTTTTTGGAATGTTAAAGAAGACAGGTTTAATTACTAAGAAGAAAATTAGAGAAGAAGTTGTTAAAAATGATAAATATGCAGATAAATATCAATTAAATTCTTCATATTATGACAAAGCTATTGGAAAAACGGTAGAGTATAATGTTGATAATGTTCCACAAGGTTCATTAGTTATGTTTGGAGCGGGTTTCGCTAGTGGTTTACTAGGAATAGGAAGTGGTGCATTCAAAGTAATAGCTTTAGATAATTATATGAAACTCCCAATAAAAGCGAGTACTGCAACAAGTAATTTTATGATGGGAGTTACTGCCACAGCAAGTGCATTAATATATTTCTTTAATGGAACAATTAATCCTATGATTGCTGCACCAATAGCTGTAGGAACTCTAATAGGTTCAAGAACAGGAGCAAAAGTAATGCAACATTTAGAGGCGAAATATATTAGATATATATTCTTACCGATCTTATTATTTACTATTATTAATATGTTTCTAAAAGGAGTGGGGGTATTGTAAATGAAGAGAGAAAAAGATATTGCAATTACTATCTCTAATATTTTAAAAGCTGGTGTGTATTTTAGTTCGTTTTTAATATTAGTAGGTATTATATTAACATTTGTGTCTGATACAAGCGGTAATTTAACAATAGAGAGATATACATTTCAAGAAATGATAACAGGATTGTTCAAATTTGACAACTATTCATATTTGATGTTTGGAATTTTTGTTTTAATATTAACACCAGTTTTAAGAATTTTAGGATTACTAGTTATATATTCAAAGGAAAAAGACTATAAATTCGTTCGTATTTGTATTATTGTGTTACTAATTTTGTGTATTAGTTTAACTTTAGGTGTTACACATAATTAATAAAAATAATACGAATTAACCTTAATAATTCAATATTTTAGTGTATTGTGTCTAAAATGTGAACAAAAGATGTTAAAATGTAGTTTTATGCTATATTTTAGCATTTTTTATTTTGAAATATTCCATATATATTATACAATGAATATTGTAATATTTACTTAAAATATAATTTAAATCAAAAGGAGGTATGTTCATGTTGGATCCACTATTACTTGCTAGGATACAATTCGCAGCAACAACAGTGTTCCACTTCTTCTTCGTACCTATTACTATAGGTATGGTATTCTTAATCGCGATTTTTGAGAGTATTTATGTTAAAACAGGCGATGAGCATTACAAAAGAATAACTAAGTTTTTTGGGCACCTATTCCTAATTAACTTTGCAGTTGGTGTTGTAACAGGTATCTTACAAGAGTTCCAATTTGGTATGAACTGGTCAGAATATTCTTCATTCGTAGGAGATGTATTTGGACCATCACTTGCGATAGAAGCTTTATTAGCATTCTATCTTGAATCAACATTTATAGGTATTTGGATTTTCTCTTGGGAGAAAATTAATAAAAAACTACATGCAATGTGTATTTGGTTAGTAGGAATAGGTACAGTAATGTCAGCATTTTGGATTTTATCTGCTAACTCATTTATGCAACATCCAGTAGGTGTTAAATATGTAGAAAATAACGTAATTGGTACAAAAGCAGAGATGGTAGACTTCTTTGCAATTATTAAAAACCCATACTTATGGAATCAATTCCCTCACGTTATAACAATGGCAATTACTGTCGGAGGATTTACAATCGCAGGTATTGCAGCATGGAAAATGGTTCGTAAACATGAAGTTGCAATTTTTAGAAAAGCATTTAAAGTATCAATAGTTGCAGCTTTAATAGGTTCTACTGGGTTACTTTGGACAGGACATTCTCAAATGCAATATTTGGTTAAAGAATATCCTATGAAAGTTGCAGCAGCTGAGGCATTATATGAAGATACTGGAAATCCAGCGCCATTCTCAGTTTTAGCTAAAATTGATCAAAAACAACAAAAAGCAGATCACTATATGGAAGTGCCTGGGTTATTAAGTTTCTTATCATACGATAAATTTGAGGGAAGCTTAAAAGGTATGAAGACACTTCAAAAAGAAATGGATGAAAAATACTATCCAGTAGTTGGGAAACATATCGACTATACACCACATGTTCCTACTATTTATTATTCATTTAGAATTATGTCAGGATCAGCAGGTATTTTATTCTTAGTATCACTTCTTGGAACTATTTTCTCATTTAGAGGTACAGAAATTAAGAAACGTTGGTTCTTAAAATTAATGCCGTGGATGCTATTAGTTGCTGAAGTAGCAACTGCTTGCGGATGGATTATGGCTGAAATGGGACGTCAACCATTCTTAATTTTCGGTGTAATGACTACTGAATCTGGAGTTTCACCAAACTCAGGAGCATCAGTACTATTCTCATTATCAGTATTTTGTGTACTATATACAATTCTTGGAATAGCACAATATGTTCTATTCAAACATATGATGAATAAAAAAGAAGTAACTGTAAGGGAGGTAGCATAGTATGGATTGGTCAGTAGCATTACCAAATATATGGTTCTTACTAATTACAGTATTATTCACAGGATTTTTCGTATTAGAAGGTTATGACTTTGGAGTTGGGGTATTAGCTCAACTACTAGGAAAAGATGATATTGAAAAACGTGTTTATTTCAATACAATTGGACCATTCTGGGATGCCAACGAAGTTTGGCTATTAACTGGTGGTGGAGCAATGTTTGCAGCATTCCCTATCTGGTACGGTAAATTATTCAGTGGGTACTATATTGCCTTCGTTTTAATGTTAGTAGCATTAATCTTACGAGGTGTATCATTTGAATTTAGAGGTAAATTAGGGGATAATAGAAAATGGATTAAAGCTTGTGACTTCGCAATGTTTATTGGTAGCTTATTACCACCAGTATTATGGGGTGTAGCTGTAGCTAACTTTATGACTGGTGCAAATCTTGACCAAGGAAAAAATCTTGTTGATGGATTCCTAGGGTTATTATCACCATTTACAATTTTAGGCGGAATAATGATGTTATTATTAATGTTAGTTCACGGTGCTCAATTCTTAGCACTAAAAACTACAGGTGAATTAAGAAATGCAGCACGTGCTACATCAGCATTATTGTTCCCATTCGCGGCAATTGTAACATTGATATTTGCAATTTGGGCATTATTTAAAACAGATATTTTCACTGGAAATTACTATATTGGATTAATATTAGCTGTTATTGCAGTAGTATTCTTTGTAGTATCATTTGTATTAAACTTCCAAGGAAAAGATCTTAAAGCATTCTTATGTACTTCTGGTACATTAGCGTTCTTAACTCTGAGCGTCTTCGCTGGAATGTTCCCAAGAGCTATCATAAATAGTAATGATGTCACACAATCACTATTTATATATGATGCTGCTAGCGGAATTTATACACTAAGACTTATGACAATAGTTGCTTTATTCTTATTGCCATTTGTTTTAGGATATCAAGTTTGGTCATATTCTATTTTTAGAAAACGACTATCAAAAGAAGATGAATTGGAGTATTAGTCAATGAAAAAAAAGGAAGCAAAGTTAAAACTTCCTGTTAAAAAAAGTCTTACATTGACACTATTAATATTATCAATAATGGAAGCAGCTTGTATAATTATACAAGCTGCTTTTTTAGCTAAAGCAATTGTAGGGCTTTTCTATAAAAATTTTGATAATGTTGTACGTGACAGTGTTCTTTTTTTAATAGGTTATACATTTAGAACTGTATTTTTACATTTACAGCAATATTTCACGGAGAAATATGCTATTGATTTTGAGAAAGAACTAAGAAAAAAATTACTACAAAGTTATTTTAATTTGGGACCTGATTTTGCTTCAAGAGAAGGTTCTGGGAAATTAGTGACTTTAGCTATTGATGGTATCGGTAAAGTAAAGCAATACTTTGAACTAAACGTTTCTAAACAAATAAGAGGAGCAATTATACCAACTCTTATAGTAATTTTTATATTCTATACAGATTATGTATCTGCACTAATGATAATATCCGTTATACCAGTTATAGTAATTTTTATGATTTTATTAGGTATAAATGCAAGAGATATGGCGAATCGACAATATAAAAAATATAGGGCATTATCTAACAACTTTATAGATACAATTAGAGGGGTTGAAACTCTGAAGTTTTTAGGTGTAAGTAAAAACTACCTACCAATAATGGAAAAGAAAAATAAAGAGTATAGACAAAGTACAATGAAGACTTTAAGTGTGGCATTCTTAAATAGTTTTGCACTAGATTTCTTAACAACGATTGCAATTGCTCTTTTAGCTGTTAGATTAGGGATTTTACTTCTTGATGGAAGTACATTCTTATTACCATCATTAACTGTATTAATAATTGCACCTGAGTTTTTCCTACCTATGAAACAGGCTGCAACTGACTATCATGCTACACTTGATGGTCAAATGGCATATGAAGATATTAATAGAATGATTATAGATAATGAAAAAAATATTAAAAAGAAAGTAACAATCGATAATATAGAAAGTATTAAATTAGTAGATATCACTCTTGTAAAAGACGATAATAAAATACTTGAAAATATTTCTATGTCAATAAATATGGGTGAGAAAATTTGTTTAGTTGGACAAAGTGGAAGTGGAAAAACTTCATTGATTTCAATTTTATCTGGATTTAATGAACAAACTGACGGAGAAATATTAATTAACAATGAAAAAACTAATTTAAAAAATATTAATTGGGCAAATAATATTTCTTATATTTCACAGTTCCCGTATATTTTTCCTGATACAATTCGAAATAATATTTTATTTTATTCAAATGAGGAAATAACTAATGAATATTTAAATAAAGTAACTTCTTTAGTGGGATTAGATGAATTTATTAATAATCTACCTGAAGGCTATGAAACAAAGATAGGAGAAGGTGGTCAAGAATTAAGTGGTGGTCAAGCACAGCGTATTGCTATAGCAAGAGCATTAATAAGTAATAGAGAAATTATTATTCTTGATGAGCCTACGAGTCACTTAGACATAGAAACAGAATTCGAAATTAAAGAGAAGTTATTAGAACTATTTAAAGGAAGAACAGTTATTATAGCAACGCACAGACTGCATTGGTTGCATAATGTTGATTATGTTTTAAATTTAGACCATGGAAAAGTTGTAGATTTTGAAAAAGTTATAGATTTTAAAAATAGTCCTCGCTTTGAAAAATTAAAAAATAATTTAGTAGGAGGTGGCTACAGTGAAAAATAATTCTATTATTAGAAAAGAGTTAAAAAACAATAAAAATATGATGAGCGCTGTAGTTTTTTTAGGACTAATGTCAGTTGTTAGTGGAGCAGCATTAATGTATGTTTCAGGTTTTCTAATTAGTAAATCTTCTCTTAGAATTGGTAACATACTTATGCTGCAAGTGCCAACGGTTCTAACTAGAACATTTTCACTAGCTCAGTCAACATTTGCCTATGTACAGAGGCTACTAAGCCACAATTTAGTTTTAGGGATTATTGAAAAGATGCGTAGCAGAGTATATAAGATTTTGGAACCTAAGGCTTTAAAACTAAAAAAAGAGTATAAGTCAGGTGATTTATTAGGTTTAATATCTGAAGATATTGAACATATGCAAAATATTTATTTAAAAACTATTTTCCCTAGTATTATTTCATTAATATTATATGTAATTTTTATCACAGTAATGTTTGGTTATGATATGAACTATGCAATATTAGCATTACTATTTGGATTATTCATTATATTTGTTGTTCCGTTCGCTTCATTAAGTGTCACGAGAAAAAACTTCCAATTGATGAAAGAAGCAAAATATAATCTTTATCGTGATTTTACTAGTGCGATATTTGGTTTAAGTGATTGGATTTCTTCTAATAAAGTAAACGAATTTATGGATGATTATCAACTTAAAGAAGAGAAGTTACTAAAAAGAGAAAGAAAAATTAAAACTTTTGTACACTTAAGAGAAAACTTTGTTAATTTACTAGCAGGTATAACTGCATTTCTAATGATTTACAGTTGTTGGAATATGACTATAAATAATGTAATAGAAAATGTATATATTGCATCATTTTGTATGATGGTGCTTTCGGTATTAAGTGTTTCAGTAATGACTAGTGATGCCGTTTCACATATCCCAGGTTATGAAGTATCAATAAATCGTGTAAAAGATTTCTATGAACAAGAGAGTGATGAAAACAAAGAAATCATTGGTTTAAAAAATACAGAGGGTAATATTATTGATATAAAAGATTTATTTTTTGAATATGAAGAAGGAAAAAATATCTTAAATAATATTTCATTAACAATAAAAAAAGGTGAAAAGGTAGCTATTCTTGGAAGAAGTGGAGTAGGTAAGTCTACATTAGTCAAACTTCTTACAGGTACCTATTCAGACTATAAGGGTGAGATTATAGTACTAAACAAAAAGCCTAATGAATCTATGTTAGGAAATGACATTTCACTATTAAATCAGAAACCATATCTTTTTGATATGACTATTAGAGAAAACCTTAAACTTTCTTTATTAGATTCGGATCTAGATGAATCACAAATTGACCAAAAAATTAATGACAGTTTAGAAAAGTCACAGTTAACTAATCTAATTAATAATTTACCAGAAGGAATTGATACAAATGTTTTTGAAACAGGAAGTAGATTTTCTGGGGGAGAACGTCAGCGTATAGCTTTTGCTAGAAGTAT
>ERZ773197.2022-NODE-2022-length-13310-cov-13.382950_pt1 | contig 13310 bp, 10 predicted proteins | sample MGYA00580999_ERZ773197 | MGnify/ENA primary metagenome ERZ773197 (study PRJEB29015, sample SAMEA2738166) | human oral metagenome | biome: human oral; feature: human-associated habitat; material: saliva | place: China | collected 2185 ...
ATTTGGAACCGTAGTGTACCTGCATACAGCTCTCGTAGCCCTGTAGCCAGAGACGAAGGGAGTTGGGCTCTCCGTGGTTCCAGTTGGTGTACGCACCGTGGAGAGCGCCGAAACCTTGCATGGTATACTCGATATTGGTCTCCGGACCGGACTGCCAGCGAAACGTGCGGTCTTCGGCTGCGCCGGAATTTCCGCTGACATTCTGGTTGGCGAACACGCCCGGTGCAGGCAGAGAATTGTTGTACCAGTGGGGGACGGAGGACGCATCGTTGATTCCGCGAAAGCGAGCGCCGCCGGACCAAGCCGCCTGCGTCGTAATCGCATCCAGAGCCAAATCCTCGTCGCGGGAGGTAATGGTAACCAAATAGCCCCGCATGCCCTCGAGATAATAACTCTTTGCGCGGTTATAGCTCTCTGCCCAGCTGATTCCACTGCTCGGAACAAACATGTAATAGTGCTCCGCGCTGTCACCGGCGACCGGGTTTGGAATGGTACGTTTTGTAATGGTAATATCTGCGGAAGGCGGCAGACTGTTTTGTCCGTTGCCCAGATTGATCTTAAGCTGCTGACTTGCGCCGGCCGAGGGCAGCTTGAACTTGAGGTTTTGTTCAATAAAGTCCTTTGCCTCAGCTGTGGTCAGCGGTGTCGTAAAGACAATCTGATAAAACTGATGGTTCGTCAGGATATCCGTAATGGTACGGTAACTCTTACCGGAAGCGGTCGTCCCGGTTTTCGGCAAGGTATAAATTCCGCCGTTATCGACTTCGAAGTTGATGGAGCTAATGCCGCTGCCGACAGTATCCTTGACTGTCACTTCTTTTAACTTATAGCTGGTTCTCGAAGCATCGCCGTCATAGTCAATCAACTTAAAGTCAATGCCGAGCGTTGTGCTTCCGCTGCGATAATTGATTACCGCAAAGGGGGAAAAACGTTCGGTCTCTGCCTGTAATACCGGAAGTTCTTCGTCAAGGCCTTCCTCCAGCGTTTCAACTCGATTGAGTTCCTCGTCAATGTGGAGTACGGAGACACCTTCGCTCGCCGTCTCTTCGTCATCTGTTTTCATGTCTGAGCTTTCGGCGGAGACGATGCTCACGTTTCGGAAAGAGACTGCAAGTGCGCCCTTGCTGCTGTCAGGCTGAATTTCCTCACCGTTTGCATTTAAGACACTCAAATCGCAGAGGAATTGGGCAGTCGCCGTCTTTCCCTCTGTGTCCGCATGCTCGGCTATCTTGGCGAGCACTTCTTTCTCTTCTTCTTCCGTGAGGTGACGCGCGCGGAGGTTTGCTCCCTCCGGCAATACACCGGCAGGTGCCGTGACTTCAATCTCTACCCCATCCAATGTTGTATGCAAAATTTGCGCGGCATTGGACGGTGTCCCCCAGCGAACATTACCCGCAAGAATATCTCCTACCGTCTTCGCTTCCGCAATGTTTTTGCTTGCATCGGAAGGCGTTGCATCGGAAGGACTCGCATTGTACCTCCCTTGCAATTCACGCTGAAGCCTACGCTGTGCATCCTTGGACAACGCCAAGTCATTCACCAGTTCTGCGTCCTCTCGATACGCCTCTGCGGATGTCGCAGCAAACACAGGTACCGCTGTCGCAATATTCAAACTTAACATAGTGGCACTGAGTAGCCCGGCAAGCATGCGCTTCGGCCAGTTCCTTCGGTGTCTCATATCGTTTCGGCTCCTTCTTGTTATTCGCCAAGAATAGTAATATGCATGTATTTTTATATTCTATCAACAGCCGCATGTGTAATGCAAGGGATTTTTTTAGACAGCTGTATTGTTTTCTTTGTCATAGGTATTGCTCCTCTGTAGATAAAATCTAAAACGAAAAAACGACGAATCCACGAGAACAAGTCCTCATGGATTCCGCCGTTTTACTGTTCCTATACTACAAATCTATGGTGTAACGCATTTCATTTCTCGCACATTTCGTCGCCGCCGTTTCGCATTGACGACTGCGTTTTGCCTGTATATGCTTTAGGCCTGCTCGCTCGAATACTCCTCCGGGACTTCATTGAAAAGCTCCAGCGGTCTCTCCTCGTTCAGCGTGTCGCACATGTCGAGGAATACAGAGAGCGGGACATTCTGAATCTGCTTGTTCGAGCCGCGGACATTGATCGAAACCGTCTGTTCCGCCGCCTCGCGATCGCCCAACACCAGAATATACGGCGTCTTGAACTGCTTGTAGCTCTTAATCTTCTCCTTCATGTTCCGGTCGGAATAATCCGCCTCGGCGCGTATGCCGTTCTTCTGCAGAAGGTCAAAGACACGCTTTGCATACTCGTTGTGCTCCTCACGAATCGGCACGATGCCGACCTGCGAGGGCGAGAGCCAGAACGGGAAGATACCCTTGAAGTTCTCGATGATGATGCCGATAAAGCGCTCCAGAGAACCGTAAATCGCGCGGTGGATGACGACCGGCATTGCCGTACCGCCTTCTGCCGTCTGATAGCTGAGGCCGAAGTTATGCGGGAGCTGGAAGTCCAGCTGAATGGTTCCGCACTGCCACTCTCTTCCGAGCGCGTCCTTAATCTGGAGATCGATTTTCGGTCCGTAGAAAGCACCGTCTCCCTCGTTGATTTCAAAACCGCCCTCGCCGTACTTGTCGGTGAGGATCTTCTTGAGCGCCGCCTCCGCGCGGTTCCAGACTTCAATGTCTCCCATGAAGTCATCCGGACGCGTAGAGAGCTCCGCGCGATAGCTCACACCGAAGGTGGAATAAACTTCGTCTGCGATGCTGATGATATCCGCAATCTCTGCCTCAATCTGATTTTCCGCGACAAAGGTGTGGTCATCGTCCTGACGGAACTCCTGCACACGGAACAGACCGTTCATCTGACCGGACTTCTCCTTGCGGTGAAGCACGTCGTACTCCGAATAGCGAATCGGGAGCTCTTTATAAGAGCGATTCTTCCGCTTAAAGGTGAGCATCGCATTCGGGCAATTCATCGGCTTCGCGGCCATCGTGTCAAGGTTCTCGCGGTTATAGAGCACGGAACCCGCCTGAATCTTGACGGCCTTCTTCTCGCCGCTCTCCTCCGAGGCATTCTCGAGCACGCCCGGAATCTCGGCATCGGCCGCAAGCCAACCGGAAATCCCCGGAACCATGAACATGTTGTTGATATAGTGTGCCCAGTGACCGGAAATCAGCCAGAGCTTTTTATTGTTGATGAGGGGCGCGGAAATCTCGGTATAACCGTGGCGCGCCTGCACCTCACGGCTGTACTTTAAGAGTGCCTGGTAGAGCTTCCAGCCTCTCGGCAACCAGTACGGCATGCCGGGTGCTGTTTCATCGAACATGAAAAGTTCCTGTTCTCTGCCGAGTTTCTTGTGATCTCTCTCCTGTGCCTCGCGAATTAAGTTGAGATGTGCCTTCAACTCTTCTTTGCTCGGAAATGCATATACATAAATGCGCTGCAGACTGTCTCTCTTTTCATCTCCGCGCCAGTAAGCACCGGAAACCGACTTAATCTGGAACGCCGCGCCGAGCAAGTCCTGAGAGTTTTCCACATGCGGTCCGCGGCAGAGGTCCTGATAATCATCTCCCGTCGAATAGACAGTGAGTCTCGCATCCGCCGGAAGCGCGTCGATGAGTTCGGTCTTAAACTTCTGGTCGCGGAAGAGCTCCCGCGCCTCGTCACGGGAATACTCTTTCACGCTCCAGTTCTCTTTGCGCTTCAGAATCTCGCGCATTTTGTTCTCAATCATCGGGAAATCATCCTGGGTCAGATTTCTCGGCAATACAAAGTCGTAGTAAAATCCATCCGCAATCTGCGGACCGATTGCATACTGCACATTCTCTCTTCCGAAAATTTCAATGACTGCCTTTGCGAGCACATGTGCCAGAGAATGGCGATATACCTGAAGATATGCTTCTCTATCCATAATTCCTGTCCTTTTTAGTTCTGCTTTTCCTCAGCCTTCAGATCGGAGGGACGGAGGGTCAAATCAATTCTGTCCTTCACGGGATCGACCTTAATGACCTTGACCGTCACCTCGTCGCCGATGTTGACAACATCTTCCACCTTGTTGACACGGCGGTCCGCCAGTTTCGAGATATGGACCATACCGTCCTTGTTCGGGGTCAGGTTCACGAAGGCGCCGAACTCCAGAATACGAACCACCCTACCGGTGAAAATCTGTCCCTCTTCAATCTCGGTTACGATATTCTTAATGGTCTGCACCGCCTTGTCGATCTGCGCTCTGTCGAGACCCGCGACATTTACGCTGCCGTCTTCCTCGATGTCGATTGTGACGCCGAACTCGTCAATGATCTTGTTGATGGTCTTGCCCTGCTTGCCGACCACATCGCCGATTTTCTTCGGATCGATCTTAATCTGCACAATCTTCGGCGCGTACTGACTCACATCCGGGCGTGCCTCCGAGATGACCGGATTCATAATCTGGTTCAGAATGTACATTCTCGCCTCTCGGGTCTTTGCAATCGCCTCTTCAATAATCGGGCGGGTCAGACCGTGAATCTTAATGTCCATCTGAATTGCCGTGATGCCCTTCTCGGTACCGGCAACCTTAAAGTCCATGTCGCCGAAGAAGTCCTCAAGACCCTGAATGTCCGTGAGCACCAGATAATCGTCATCCGTATCTCCGGTCACCAGGCCGCAGGAAATACCTGCCACCGGGCGAGCAATCGGAACACCGGCCGCCATCAGCGCAAGGCTGGAAGCGCAGACCGAAGCCTGAGAAGTAGAACCGTTCGACTCCATGGTCTCGGAGACGCAGCGAATCGCGTAGGGGAACTCTTCCTCGCTCGGTATCATCGGAAGTAAAGCTTTCTCAGCGAGAGCACCGTGACCGATTTCTCTTCTTCCCGGTCCTCTGGAAACTCTCGTCTCACCGACCGAGTAAGACGGGAAGTTGTACTGGTGCATGTAACGCTTATTCTTGACCTCAACATCCAGACCGTCAATCTTCTGGACCTCGGAGAGCGGTGCCAGCGTGCAGACATCCAGAATCTGGGTCTGACCTCTCGTGAACATTGCCGAACCGTGGACGCGCGGCAACAAGTCAATTTCGGCCGCAAGCGGACGAATCTCGGTAATCTGACGGCCGTCCGGGCGCTTGTGATCCTTCAGGATCATCTTTCGGACGGTCTTCTTCTCATACTGATACATCGCATCCGGAATGAGCTTAATCCACTCCTCGTTCTCGGCAAATGCCTCCTTGCAACGCTCGGTCAGCTTGTCGACCGCCGCATCGCGGCTCTGCTTGTCGTCGTTGAAAACAGCGATTTCCATCTCCTCCTGCGGAATGACCTCACGGATGGCACGGAAGAGTTCCTCCGGAATCGCAGCGGACGCATAGCTGTGCTTCTCTTTGCCGATTTCCGCGCGAATCTTGGCAAAGAACTCAATGAGCTGCTTGTTGACCTTATCCGCCTCGAAAATCGCATCGATCATAACCTGCTCCGGAACTTCCTTTGCACCTGCCTCGATCATGATGACCTTTTCGGAGGTGCTTGCAACCGTGAGTTGCAGTTCCGAGTTCTTCTTCTCCGCATTGGTCGGGTTGAATACGAACTTGCCGTCAACCAGGCCGACCTGCGTCATGGCACAGGGACCGTCGAAGGGAATATCGGAGATGGTCACCGCCAGTGCGGTGCCGAGCATAGCCGTGAGCTCGGGGGAGCAATCCGGGTCTACGCTCATCACCAGATTCTCGAGCGTCACATCGTTCCGATAGTCTTTCGGGAACAGCGGGCGCATCGGGCGGTCAATGACGCGGTCCGTCAGAATTGCATTCTCGGAGGGCTTGCCCTCGCGCTTCATAAAGCCGCCGGGAATCTTGCCGACAGCATACTGGCGCTCATTGTACTCGACGGAGAGCGGGAAGAAATCAATCCCCTCTCTCGGCTGCTTCGAAGCGGTTGCCGTGGAGAGCACAACGGTATCGCCGTAGTGCATCAGCACAGCGCCGTTCGCCTGCGCGCACACTCTTCCGATTTCTGCCGTCAAAGTTCTTCCGGCAAGCTCCATGCTGTAGCTCTTAAACTCTTTACTCATGTCTTCTCCTCTTTTTCTCCCGATTCCCGACTACTTTCTCCATACACAATAACAGGGTGGAATAAAATTCCACCCTGAGTAAGAAAGTTCTATGTTTATTACTTTCTGAGTCCGAGCTTCTCAATCAGAGCGCGGTAGCCGTCAAGATCCGTCTTCTTCAGATAGCCGAGCAGGCTTCTTCTCTGACCGACCATCATGAGAAGACCTCTTCTCGAATGGTGATCCTTCGGATTTGCACTCAGGTGCTCGTTGAGCTCCGCGATGCGCTCGGTCAGAATTGCAATCTGAACCTCCGGCGAACCGGTGTCGCCTTCTTTTCTGCCGTATGCCTTGATGAGCTCTGCCTTCTTCTCTTTCGAAATCATAATTGTTCTCCTTCTTTCTTAGTCTGACCCAAAACTGCGGCTGCGGCGGAGTATCCCGGAGTCATAGCCTTGGGCGCTGAATTACGCGGTAATACTAGCACAAAAGCCGGTATTCTGTCAATCAAACGTTGCCAAATCCGCCTCAATTTGTCGTTTTAAATCCGCAAGAGAATCAAACTTCTTCTCATCTCTTATGAACTTGAGAAATCTGAGGCGTATGCGCGCACCGTAAAGTTCTCCCGAAAAATTCAGCAAAAAACTTTCGAGACGCAGTTTGTGTTCCATCCCATCCTGTCGCACCGTCGGATTTGTACCGACATTCGTAATGCTTCGAAACACGCGCCCGTCCTCCAACACCGTCTCGGTGCGGTAAACGCCCCGACGCGGCAAAAGCTTATTCTCCGGGAGCATTAAATTGACCGTCGGGAAACCGAGGACGCGCTTTCCGATGCCGTTTCCGTGTTGTACAACGCCCTCCGCCGTATACGGCATGCCGAGCAGGATGTTGGCCTTCTCCATATCTCCGGCCGCAAGAGCCTCACGTATCAAGCTTGAGCTGATTTCCTCTCCCGCCTCTGTTTCTTTGGGGATGATGTATACCGAAAAATGCAGGCGCTCTCCGAGCGTCTTTAGCTTAATCGCATTCACGGCACCGGCTTTTCCGAAACGCAAGTCCTCACCGCCGACAATGGCCCGCATACGCATGGCCCCGAGCAGAATTTCGCGCACGAAATCCTCTCCGTCCATGGCCGCAATTTCTTCGTTGAACGGGTACTCGACGATATAGTCGATGCCGGCTTGGTGCAACTTTTCCCGCCGCTCCTCGTTGGTCAGAATCTGCGGGCGCCGCTGCCCCGAAACCACAGCGGCCGGCGGCGTCCCGAAGGTGAAGATTGCCGTTTTCAGCCCCTGCTCCCGTGCAACGTCCAGCATGGTCGCAATGATCTTCTGATGTCCGCGGTGCTCACCGTCGAATTTTCCGACCGCAACCACCGTGTCTTCCGGCAGCGCGACATTGCGCACATTGATCCAGTCCCTCAATCCGCACCTCTCTCCAAGAACATCTTCTCCGCCCAATAGCGTCCGCCTCTTTTTTGAAACAGGCCGACAAAAGCCCCTTCGCTCAAATAGAGCCGAACCAAGGCGCCCTCGGAATCGGAAGCCGCTGCGATTGCGCTCTCCGGCACTGCATTTCCGTTTTTCAGTCCGGCATCGGCTTCCGGCAAAGCCTTCCGTGCGGGATAGAGTGCAAGACAGTCTTCGATTGAAACAAGCTTATCTTCGATTTCGCCGGCCTGCATCGCAGCTTCCAGCTCCGAAAGTGTGTACGCGTCCTCCAGTCGAAAGCTGCCCACCCTTGTTCGAAGCAGAGTCTCCATGGCACCGCCGCAGCCCAGTTTTTCACCGATATCATGGCAGAGGGTGCGTATGTACGTACCCTTCCCGCATTCCACGGTCATCACCGCACGCGGAAGGGCAATTTCCTCAAAGCGAATGTCCGTAATATCCACCCGGCGGGCCTGACGCTCCACCGTAATTCCCTGACGCGCAAGGTCCACCAGCTTCTTGCCACCCTGCTTCTTTGCCGAATACATCGGCGGAATCTGATCGTAGCCGCCCACGAAGCACTGCGCAGCCGCTCGAAGCGCTTCCTCGTCGCAAAGCACTTCCCTCGTGGTAAGCACCGTCCCGGTCATGTCTTGGCTGTCGGTTTCAACGCCGAGAAGAAGCGAGGCGCGATAGGTTTTACTCCTGTCGGTCAGAAATTCCACCAGCTTGGTCGCGCTCCCGAGACACACCGGCAGAACGCCCTCCGCTGCGGGATCGAGGGTTCCCGTGTGCCCTATTTTTTTTTGCCGCAAAATTCCGCGGAGTTTTGCGACAACGTCGTGCGAGGTAAAGCCCTTTTCCTTCCGCACATTCAGGATACCGTTAAACATGCATTTGAGCCTCCGCCGCGCGAACCACTTCCTCCATAATTTCTTCGGGGCGCTTGCCCACAATGGTGCATCCGGCCGCGCGTACATGTCCTCCGCCGCCGTACATCATCGCAATGGCCGCAACATCGATCGGCTCCAGCGAGCGGAGCGACAGCTTCCAACTGCCGGGCTCCATTTCGGAACAGAGCACCGCACACTTGACACCGACCGTGAGGCGTAGCTGCTCGGAAATCCCGTCGAGATCCGCATGCACGGTCCCCATACATGCTTGTTCTTCCGCGGAGATAATCGCATAAATCACAGTGCCGTCCGCGTTTTCCACGGCATTCAGAAGCGCAAGCCCCATAATTTTATTCTGCACATAGGTCTTACGGTAAAAAGAACCGTCTATAATCTCGCCGAACGGAATGCCTTTTGCGATGAGATCGGCCGCAATATTCATGGTGCGCGGTGAAGTCGAGCTGTACTTAAAGACCCCGGAGTCTGTCACAATTCCGGTATAGAGCGCCGCAGCGATTTCCGCATCGATACGCTCGGCATCGAGCAGGGTATACAGCAGCTCACAGGTGGAGCTCGCCGAGGGATCGCAGATGGTGGTCGCCGCAAAATGCGGATTTGTGATGTGATGGTCGATGTTCAGCTGATCCGCGGCACGGTCAAATAAGGCCGTAAAACCGCCGAGCCTTCCCTTGTCGGAGACATCCAGTGCAATCGCGAGATCCGGGTGTTGCACCGCGTCCGCATCACTCACAATCTCAGAAAAGCCGCTGAGATATTTGAATTTCTCAAGCGGCTTTTCCAGACAAACGGTGACGTTTTTGGACGGCTCGTTTTTTTTGAGATAAAGGTAGAGCGCGAGCACCGAGCCCACACAATCCCCATCGGGGCGCACATGTCCCATCAGAACAATCGTCTGCGCCCGTCCGAGTTTTTCCTTCAAAACCTGGTCCATATTCAGTCCTCTTCTGTTTTCTCCGTGTCGGAAAGATGCAATTCTTCCAACACCTTGTCTATGTGAGCTCCGTAAGCCATGGACTCGTCCAAGACAAACTTGAGTTCCGGCGTGATGCGAAGATTCACACTGTGGGCAAGCTCGCTGCGGATAAATCCCGCCGCACGCTTCAGCCCCGCAAGTGTCTCCTCTGCCTCCGCTTCACTGCCGAGCACGCTTACATAGACCGTGCAATACCGAAGATCCGCCGTGACACGCGCATCGGTCACGGTGGTCATCGCAGAGACGCGGGGATCCTTAATGCCGTTCATCACGACATTCTGAATCTCCTTTCTCACCTCTGCGTTAATTCTTGTATTTTTAATACTTCCCTTTTTCATGCTTTATCCCTCGGGACCTCGACCATCGCATAAGCCTCGACCTGATCGCCCTCCTGAAGATCGTTAAACTTCTCAAAGACGAGACCGCACTCATACCCCGTCGCGACTTCCTTGACATCGTCCTTAAAGCGCTTCAGCGAAGCAAGATCGCCTTCAAAGATAAGATCCTTGCCTCTCGTGATGCGTGCCTTGCAGCCGCGCTGAATCTTACCGTCGAGAACATAGGAGCCCGCAATGGTTCCGATGCCCGAAGCCTTGAAGATTGCGCGGACTTCTGCGTGTCCGATGACCTTCTCCTCGTAGACCGGCGCAAGCATTCCGTTCAACGCGCGCTCCACATCGTCGATTGCCTGATAGATGACCTTGTAGAGACGGAGGTCCACCTGCTCATGCTCCGCGGTCGACTTAGCCGTCGCATCTGCCCGCACATTGAAGCCGATGATGATCGCGTTACTTGCACTCGCAAGCGCCACATCCGACTCGGAGATCGCACCGACACCGCTGTGAATCACCTTAACCTGCACTTCGTCATTCGAAAGCTTGGAAAGCGACTGTTTGACTGCCTCGACAGAACCTTGCACATCCGCCTTGACAATGATCGGAAGTTCCTTCATCTCGCCGGCCTTAATCTGCCCGAAGACATCGTCGAGAGACAGTTTCGCCTTGGTCTCTTCGATCAGCTTATTCTTGCCCTCGGAGATAAAGGTCGCCGCGAAATCCTTCGCCTCTTTATCCGTGTCCATGGCAACCATGATTTCACCTGCATTCGGCACGGCGTTCAGACCCTGAATCTCAACCGGTGTGGAGGGCTTCGCCTCCTTGACGCGCATACCTCTGTCGTTCAGCATTGCACGCACCTTACCGGAGCAAGCACCCGCTGCGACATAGTCACCCACATGCAAGGTTCCCTTTTGAACCAAAATCGTGGCGACGGGTCCCTTGCCCTTGTCCAGCTGTGCCTCAATCACCAGGCCTCTTGCGTTGCGGTTCGGGTTTGCCTTGAGTTCCTTCACGTCTGCCGTGAGAAGAATCATGTCGAGAAGGTTATCGATACCTTCGTGCGTCTTCGCGGAAATCGGGCAGATAATCGTATCGCCGCCCCAGTCTTCCGCAACCAGCTCATACTTCATGAGCTCCTGCTTGACGCGCTCAATGTTTGCCTCCGGCTTATCCATCTTGTTGACAGCCACAATGATCTCCACATTGGCAGCCTTTGCATGGCTGATTGCCTCAACCGTCTGCGGCATGACGCCGTCATCCGCAGCGACAACCAGAACCGCAATGTCCGTTGCCTCGGCACCGCGCATACGCATTGCCGTGAAGGCCTCGTGGCCAGGTGTGTCGAGGAAGGTAATCAGTCTGTCATGCGCCTTGACCTGGTATGCACCGATGTGCTGGGTAATGCCGCCCGCCTCGCGACTTGTGACCGAAGTCTTACGGATGGCATCGAGAAGCGAAGTCTTACCGTGGTCAACGTGACCCATGACGACAACAACCGGCGGACGGGCCACCATCTTGTTCGGATCTTCATTGTCCTCACGGAGCAACTCCTCGATAACATCTACTTTCTCCTCGCGCGTGCAGAGAATCTCGTACTCAAGCGCAATCTCCTCTGCCTTTTCATAGGCAATCTCGGAATTCATCGTGTACATCTCGCCCTTGGCAAAGAGCTTCTTGATGAGATCCGAAGCGGGGCGCTTCATCATCTTTGCGAGTTCACCGATGGTGAGGGTGTCCGGAAGAATCAGCTCCTTGATTTCCTCTTCTACCTTCTCGGCCCTCGGCTTCTCCGGCATGATGAACGGATGGCGCGTTGCCTTTCCGGTTCTGCCGCCGGACTTGAATCCGTCCTCGGTCTTATGGCGCTTGTCGTTCTTGTCCTTAAAGTTGTTCTTATTCGGTCTGCTGGAGACCGTCTTCTTCACCAGTGCGCTGTCACCGGAGGCAGAGGCTCCCTGGGCGCCGCCGCGATTTCCGTAACTGCCGCCACCCTGGCCCGGACGCGCACTGAAACCGCCCTGGCCCGGACGTGCGCCTGCCCCCTGGCCGTTGCGGTTGCCGTAACTTCCGCTACCCTGACCGTTACGATTGCCGTAACTGCCGCCGCTCTGGCCGTTGCGGTTGCCGTAACCGCCGCCCTGGCCGTTGCGATTGCCGTAGCCGCCGTTGCCCTGACCGTTTCGGTTGCCGTAGCCGCCGTTGCCCTGACCGTTACGATTGCCGTAACCGCCGCCCTGGCGCTGCTGTCCGCCGTTGCGCGGTCCGCTGTTACCGAGTGCATTCAAACGGCTCTGAATCGCAAGTCTGGTTTCCTCCGCACTTCTACCCTGCGGCAGGCGGCTCGAGACCGCAGTCTTGACCGGCGGACGCGAATCCTCACTCTTCTTTTGCTGCGGCACGACGCTTTCTGCCTTCTTCTCCGTACTATCCTTCGGCTTATCCGCCGGCTTTTCCTGTGCCGGCTTTTCAGCAGCCTTTGCTCCCTCCGGTGCGGCACCCTTTACACGAATCTGTTGTGCGTTCTCCGGACGGAACACGGCCGTAAACTTCTTTTTCTTCTTGGGCTGTTCACCCTGCATCTCGGCTCTCTCCGCCGTATCCTGCTGTGTCTTGCTTTTATCCACTCTCACTGCCTCCGTATTTTTCGGCTTAAAATGATTTCGAATCATGTCGGCTTCTTCCGCCGTCACATTGGACATGGGTGCTTTTTTCTCGCCCTTCTCTTCCAGAAAGGACAGCACCTCTCGGTTGCTTCTGCCGATTTCTTTTGACAGATCGTTAACTCTCATCTTGCTCTCCTCCGATCTGTTCTAATAATGCTAGAACCGCCTTTGTGAATCCCTCGTCACAGAGCGCAAGCGAAGCCCGCTGCTCCTTGCCGATTGCTTTTCCGAGCTCCCCCATGGTTGAAAAACAGACAAAGGGAACTTCATAAAACTCGCACTTATTCCGGAACTTCTTTTTGGTCTGCTCGGATGCATCTTCCGCGACAATCACGAGGGTCGCGCGAAAAGACTGAATCTCCCGCTCTGTCATGAACTCGCCGCTGGCGAGTCTTCCCGCGCGCTGAGCCATGCCGAGTGCGCGCAATACCTTAAGCTTTAAATGCTCCGTCTGCTTCCCCATGTCCTTCATTCAGTTTTGTGAACTCCTTTTCAAGTGCGGCATAGACACTGTCATTGACATGCTCCCGAAACGCGCGATCCAACCCGCGAGTCTTTTGACAACGCTTCAGGCATGCATTGTCCCGGCAGAGATAAGCGCCTCTGCCGTTGCTGCGTCCGGTGAAATCCAAGCGAATCTCGCTTTCGGTCTCACCCTGCTGCCGCACAACACGAATCAATTCTTTCTTTGGCTTTTTCGCGCCGCAGCCGATGCAGCTGCGCATCGTCTCCTGTTTCACGCGTCACGCCTCCTCGCCGGTCTGCCCCTCTTCGTCGCCTGTCACATCTCCCGTCTGGTAATCGATGCCGTACTCCTCGAAGAGTCCCTCATCTCTCGCCTGCGTCTCCGACTTAATATCAATCTTATAGCCGGTCAGCTTTGCCGCAAGGCGGACATTCTGCCCCTCCTTGCCGATTGCAAGCGAAAGCTGGTAATCCGGGACAATGACAATGGCTTCCTTGTCCTCTTCATCCGCAAG
>ERZ773197.2023-NODE-2023-length-13308-cov-2.711914_pt1 | contig 13308 bp, 9 predicted proteins | sample MGYA00580999_ERZ773197 | MGnify/ENA primary metagenome ERZ773197 (study PRJEB29015, sample SAMEA2738166) | human oral metagenome | biome: human oral; feature: human-associated habitat; material: saliva | place: China | collected 2185 ...
CATCAAGTATATCGATAAAAAGGATAGACGGCAGTTGTTTTTCGTTGCGGTATTTTTCAAACATATAATAAAAATCGTTTTGAATACCCATTAACGATGCCAGTGCAAGGAGCGCTTCGTTTTCTATAAAGAGAGGAATGGAATCCCTGCGGAGAATATCCAGAATAAACATCGGGGAATTATCGGCATTAAAAAGCTCCAGCGCACGTATTCCTTTGAGGATCAGCGCGGGATTTTCCGCTTGAGAAAGGATGGCGCCAATTTTCGGTTGGCTGTAACTGTCGTTCAGCCGCGCGAGGGAAACCATCGCTTCTCCGGCAAGATAGTAATCATCGCTGTCGAGCGCTGCCCGTAATGGTGCAACCGCCTGCTGTACATTGAATTTAGCGAGTATCCGCGCGGCAAGCGGCGCCGTAGTAAACACCCCTTGCTCAAGCTCTTTTAGCACCATGTCGCGCACTTTTGCAGTGATAGTATTCATCGAGTAGAGCGCCCGTAACGCATTCAGCCTAATGGTAAAACGAGGAGATTCAAGATAGTGCAACAGCTGATCGCAGGATACTGATGAGGCAATTTCGCCGAGTTCGTTGAGGATTTTCTCCTCGGTTTCGATAGTTTCGCTCCGGTCTAATTTATTCAGAAGGTTGAGCGCCTTCATATCGCGCGGAGAAAAAAGCACCGCGAGCGTTTCAAAGACGCGGTAGCTACCGAGGTTCAAGAGCTTGCGCTGAAAGACGATACCGATTGCAAGAACGGCGATAACAATCAAGAAAAATATTTGATACGATTGCAGGGGCGAAAGCCCGTGTACACGCAAAAGATCAAGAATCGTTCCACCGAGGATGGAACCTGCGCCGCCGGTAATTGCAAGGATAAAGTAATAGAGCATACTTAAATCCATTAGCGCATCTTCCGGAACCATCGCAAAAAAATATGCTTGCGACGAATTATCTTGCCCGACAAAGCCGACATTGCTGATTATCGTAAATAAGATAAGGAACACAGTGCTGACTATGCCCGCGCTTGCGAGCCCGGGAGCAAAAAAAGCCGGTATGAGCGAAAGGGCGCTGATTGCGCTGAAAATAATAAAGATTGGTTTTGCGCCGATGCGGTCAATAATCAGATGCATTAAAAGTCCGACGCTGAGGGCGCCAACCAGTGAGTACACCGAAAGAACGGTTGCCGCACTGTCCGCTCTTCCATAAACCTCTTTTGCATACACGACGATAAACGGCCGGATCATTGCGATGCCGAGGCTGATAATAAAAAACGCCAATACGAATCGTCTGAAATTTGCATCCTTAAAGGCATCTCGAATATGTATTAAAAAAGCGGAACCTTGGCGCGGGGTTGTATTATTTTTATCTTTTGGGCGGTGCGGCTTGGCAGACTCAGGCTCCGGTATTTTAAACAGCAACAGAGAGGCAATAAAGCCGAGAAGTATACCAATCATACTGGCAAGATTATAGCTGCGCACCGAAGATTCTCTGTGCAACAACCACGCAAGCAGCACGGTGGCGAGTAATGCCGCGAGGTTGTTTATTAAGGAAAGGCGCACAATATACGAACTGCGGTCTTTCCCGGGCGCAAGAATCCTGATAACAGGGTTGTTAGCAATCATCCCCACACCGCGAAAAAAATTAAACAGTCCTACCGCAAGCAACAAACAATAGAGCGCATATTGATTGCGTCCCGCGGACACAAGGAATGGTATAGCAAGCAACGGGAGGAGCGATGCAGTGCGCAACAGCCATGTACTCCCGAACGTTTGCATAATACTAAAGCGCAGCGCCATCAGCTTCCCCAGCGGAATCGCAAAAAAAGAAAGATACATAAATGCGGTCAGTAAACCGACGACTGTTGTATTCGCTTTTAAAAACAATGCATACAGGGTAATCGTGTTCCCCGTTACAAGCGCGTACGAAAAAGAATTGAGAATATTATAAATGTCGTAGATTCGCCGCCCGTACTTAATCTTATAGGCCGACAGTTGCTCATTCATCGACCATATTGTATAGTGAATATATGAAAAACTCAACGGTACCGCTCCGTTCAGAGGTCGCAAAAAGCGATCAATGGAACTTGAGCACACTTTTTACCAGCGATGCAGACTGGAATGCCTCACTTAAAGCCATTACCGCTGCAAAAGATCGCGTACTAACCTACAAAGCAGCCTTTGCTGCCCCCGATAAACTCACTGCCGAAACAACGCTTGGCTGTTTACAGGCTGTAGAAGCGGCATCCCGCATATCGGAAAAGACTAGCCATTATGCCTTTTTGATGAAGTCGGTAGACGAAAGCGACCCGAAAAATATCGAACGGGTATCCCTTGCGATGATGGCGGACACGGAACTTTCTTCCGAAACGAGCTGGTTCATTCCGGCGTTGCTGAACATTCCCGAGCAAACTATCCGCAGCTGGCTCGACCCTGCCGGAAAGACCGGAGCTGCTTTTGCTCCGTACAAAGTTTTTATCGAAAAACTGATCAGGCTTAAAGCTCATACCTTGAGCGAAAAAGAAGAAAAGATTCTTTCGCTTTTAGCCGAATCGCAGGATGTTGAACGGCGCAGCTTTTCGACGCTGACAAATGTCGATTTCCGTTTTGGTTCGATTGAAACGCCCGACGGAGCTAAAGAGCTTACGCAATCTTCCTATTCTCAGTTCTTAATCAATCCCGACCGGAATATCCGCAAGCAAGCGTATATGCAATTTTACGGCACGTTCGACACATACAAAAATACGATCGCCTCTTTGTACACCGGTCAGGTACAACAAAATATCGCGCTTGCCCGTATCCGCGGATACGGTTCAGCCCGTGAACAAGCGCTCTATCCTGATAAGGTACCGACGGAAGTATACGACAATCTTATCAGCACAATTCGGAAAAACTTGGAGCCGCTGCATCATTTTTATGCGCTGATGCAAAAATCGCTCAAACTTGACCAGCTTCGGCACTACGATGTGTATGTTCCGTTGGTGAGCGAAGTGCAGCGGCACACTCCGTATAACGAAGCCGTCGATATGATTACCGAAGCGTTACAGCCGCTCGGCGATGAATATGTTACCACGTTGCGGAATGGGCTCCTTGGCGGCTGGGTTGACCGATACGAAAACAAAGGCAAGCGCTCCGGTGCGTTTTCGTGGGGAGGCTTTGAGGGCGAGCCGTATATCATGGTCAACTATAAAGAAGACGTTATCCGTGATGTGTTCACCCTTGCGCATGAAGGCGGACATTCCATGCACTCGTGGTATGCGGTGCGCAATAATCCGTTTTTGAGCTACAACTACACGATTTTTGAAGCGGAGGTGGCGTCTACCTTTAATGAGGAACTCTTGTTCCGCTCCATGCTGAAAAACACGCGCGATCCCAAAATGCGGGCATACTTGCTCAGTATCCGCGTCAGCGATATTCTCGCAACGCTCTACCGCCAGACAATGTTTGCTGAATACGAACATATTACGCATAAACTCGTTGAAGCGGGAACGCCGCTTACCATCGAGAACCTCCGCAGCGAGTACCGCAAACTACTGACCGCCTACTTTGGCCCCGCGATGCACTTTGAGGAATGCAGCGATCTTGAAGGCTTGCGCATTCCGCATTTTTACAATTCATTCTATGTGTATAAATACGCGACCGGCGTTTCCGCATCGCTTGCCCTTGCCGAACGAGTCTGTTCCGGTGGTAAACCCGAACGGGAGGATTACTTTAAGTTTTTAACCTCCGGCGGTTCCCGCTATCCCATCGAAGCGCTGCGGATTGCCGGCGTCGATATGGCTTCTCCCGCGCCGGTAGAAGCAGCCTGCAAGCATTTTGCGCACTTAGTAAGCGAGCTTGAAAAAGCCTTAGCCGCGCTATAATGCGATTCCTCTACCGCCGTGACTTTTGGACAAGCTCAAGCGATTATTACATCGCCGCTATTCAGCGCTTTTTTAGAACCGGCGGCAGACCGGCGCGCCTTGATAACGACGTGGCTCGCCGCACAGGGGATTCCTTACCGAACCGTTACCCTTCAACATAAAACGCACATTGTTATTACCTACCGGCAATCCGCGTATAATTCCCGCTTGAAGATGAAGACGCTGATCGCGCACTACGACCGCGCTGCCGGTACACAGGGCGCAAATGATAATTCCGCCGCCTGCATACAGCTGCTGCTGTTTGCTCAAATGTTGCTGCAGAAACAGGATGCGCATAATATTCGCATTATCTTTACCGACGGCGAAGAAGCGGGGATAGAAGGCATTAAAAGCCAAGGCGCGTACCGTTTGGGGCAAGGCTTGCGTGCGCTTTCAATGCAACAGGATGACATCTTTGTGTTTGATATGTGCGGCTGCGGGGATACGCTCATCCTTTCAGAGTCGGGGATATACGGCAGGGATACGCGGAAAACGGCGGGGCTTACCGCGCTACACCGGCGCTGCCGCATCTATGCTGACGCCGCGTGCAGGGGGCACTGGCTTTCGCTGCCGACTGCCTACAGCGATAACGCGGGGCTTATTTCCGCTGGATTGACTGCACAAGTTATCACCATCTTGCCAAAAAAAGAGGCCGAGCTGCTGATGCGCTCTCTACCCCGCTCCCAAGCGCTTCAACGGTGCATCATCACCAATGCACACGTTCCGCCTGATTCGCCGCTTGCCGCCGTTATTCCGCAGACATGGCAGCGGATGCATACTCCGCAGGACAGCCTCGAAACACTGACGCCGCAAGCTTTTATCCTAGTAGATAAAATGCTCCGGTATCTGGCGGGGGTGAAAGAAGCGGCCGGATAAAAGAACTATAATACGCCGGCTTTTGGTGATGAATCTTAAGTGATCATTTTCGGAGCGGTTTTTCAATACACAATACTGAAATAATCCAAACATTGTTTCATTACATCCTGTGCGGTAAGACACGTATCTCTTAAAAACCCGCGTTCATTTTTCCAATTTTTAATTCCTCTGTAGTAGTAAAGCTTTAGTTCTTCAGTGATGATAAACGGGACAATGGTATGTTTAAGGCATTCCTTGAACAGTATCAATCTTCCGATACGGCCATTGCCATCTTGGAACGGATGAATCGCTTCAAATCGGACATGAAAATCCAATACATCATCAAGAGTGATTTCCGATTTTGCATTGTATTCCATTAATAATGATTTCATCTCTGCTGCAACATCCGCAGGTTTTGTCGTTGCCTCTCCGCCTACTTCATTTTCCAACATTTTGTAATCGCCAACTTTAAACCATGGTTTTTGACTGTCGGTTGTTCCGGATTTTAGGAGATAATGAAGCTGTTTTACGAAACTTTCCGAAAGTTTCGTATGCGCACCTTCTATTATTACATCGATACAATGGAAATGATTTACGGTTTCAATAATATCATCAACTCTCACGACTTCATCTGTAACGCCAAGTGTTTTTGTTTCAAAAATGAAGCGAGTTTGGTCGTGTGTCAGTTTTGAACCTTCAATGTGATTTGAATTATACGTAAGGTCAATCTGGATTTTGTGATAAATTCCACCTTTCAATCCGGTTTCTTTTTCACGTTTAAGGAATGATAAGAGTGTATCCTGTTTTGCTGTATGGCGAATTTTCCTATGAGGCTTTTCTGCATCCGAAGGGATATTCCATGTGTTCCCTTCTAAAAGAGCCCCCACAATTCTCCCCTGCAAGCAGTAATTTCTTACACTGCGTTCACTCATGCGCCAGCGTTTTGCCGTTTCCCTAACAGATAAGTATGTTATCTTATTCATCGGTATTATTCTAACATATTATCGGCAATATATAAATAAACTTTTTATACTTAAATTCAATTCTATTTTGCCGTTAATCAATCAAGTTTATCCATGAGAATATTCTAATATCCCTTTGCGGGGAATGAATCATTTTTCATGTTTAAGACGGAAAACTAGGGGTTAAATAAATGAAGCGGCAGGCTTGCTTAAAAAAAAGTTTCATTTTATACTAAATTGCAATGAAAAAACCTCTAAACAAATCTCAGTTTTAGGGGCGTTTGATTACTTTTATCAATGGAAGCTGATGGGATCTGGTGGTCTTCGCGGTCTTCAAAACCGTTGTGTGGAGTTAAGAGCTTCACGGGTGGGTTCGATTCCCACCACCTTCGTTTTTATAAATTATAATAAGCACAGATGGAGACTCTTATATGACTAAGATACAAAAACTTTTACGTGAATTACCTAAAGTTGATGAAGTGCTGCTTAATGAGCAGCTTTTTTTATGTAAAGATGTAGCAAGACCCGTCATGGTCGATATGGTAAGAGATATCATAGCAAAAGCCAGAGAAGAGATACTTTCGGGCAAAAGACAAGAGGAACTCAGCATAGAAGAGGTCGTTAACGAAGTCTTGGCTAAGGTGAAAAAAGTCAAAAAGAAACTCAGAAGGATCATCAATGCTACCGGAGTTATATTGCATACCAATCTGGGAAGATCGATCATAAGCACTAAGGCATGTGAAGCTATCATAGAAGTGGCTTCTTCATATTCAAATCTGGAATATAACCTGGAAGCAGGTGCAAGAGGCAGCAGACACGATATTGTAGAACATATAGTTAAAAAAGTGACAAACGCACAGGCATGTATGGTGGTAAATAATAATGCTGCTGCAACCATGCTCGTACTCGCAAGTATGGCAAAGGGTAAAGAAGTTATCATATCAAGAGGAGAACTTGTTGAAATAGGCGGTTCTTTCAGAATACCGGATGTTATGCAAGAATCCGGAGGTATACTTAAAGAGGTCGGTGCTACCAACAAGACAAGGCTTGCAGACTATAAGAATGCTTTTGACGAAGAAAAAACAGCAGCTATTCTTAAGGTACATACATCTAATTACCGAATAGTAGGTTTTACCGAAGAGGCACAATTAGACGAACTGGTGGAACTCGGAAAAACTCTCAACACACCTGTAATATATGATATGGGAAGTGGACTTATCTCAAGTATGCAAAGATACGGCATCAATGAGCCTACAGTGTCCGATGCTCTTGATATAGGTGCGGATGTGGTGCTTTTCTCGGGTGACAAATTGCTTGGAGGACCGCAGGCAGGTATAATCATAGGTAAGAAGAAATACATAGATATGATGAAAAAGCATCCGCTTGCAAGAGCCTTCAGGGTGGATAAGTTCACTTTGGCGGCACTGGAAGCCACACTCAGTTCATATCTTGATATCAATGAAGCAATAAAGGAGATACCTACACTAAATATGATAGCTATTTCCAAAGAAGGATTGTATAATAAAGCTGAGGAACTTAAAAATATGCTGAGCGAAGCACACAAAAGTCTAAGCTGTGAGATAGAGGAATGTATAGATCAGGTGGGCGGAGGAAGCGCACCTACGGACAGACTTGCGGGCTTTGGTGTAAGCGTAACGGATGAAAACGTAAGTCCGGAAAAACTGGAAAGAAGACTGAGAAAGGCTGAGATTCCGGTAATAGCAAGGATCAATCACGACAGATTATTTCTTGATGTAAGAACTATTAAAGTTTCAGAGTTTGAAGAAGTGGTAAAAGGATTTAAATATGCTTTGGAAGGAGGACAGGATGCATAATATTATAGTAGGTACATCCGGGCATGTGGATCATGGTAAAACATGCTTGATAAAAGCTCTTTCGGGTTTTGATACAGACAGATTAAAAGAAGAGAAAAAAAGAGGTATTACTATAGATCTTGGTTTTGCAAACCTTCCTAACGATGCCGGATTGCATATAGGTATCATCGATGTGCCGGGACATGAAAAGTTCGTTAAAAATATGCTTGCAGGTATAGGTGGAATAGACCTTGTACTTTTGGTGGTTGCATTGGATGAAGGAGTTATGCCTCAGACCGTAGAGCATTTTCAGATCATAAAAATGCTTAATATAAAAAGAGGTATAGTGGTACTTACGAAGTCAGATCTCGTAGACAAGGAATGGCAGGATATAGTTGAAGAAGATGTTAAAAATCTGGTGAAAGGAAGCTTTCTGGAAACTGCTCCCATAATCAGAGTGTCATCTTATACCTCAGAGAATATAGCAAAGCTGAACGAAATGATCATAAATATGGTTTCAGACATCGGAGACAGAAAAAACGATCCTGAGCTTTTCAGGCTTCCTATAGACAGAGTATTTACCATGGAAGGTTTCGGTACAGTAATAACCGGAACTTTACAGGAAGGAAGTGTATCCGTAGGTGATGAGATAATGCTCTATCCCAAGGAAAAGCTTATAAAGATAAGGGGGATACAGTCACACGGACAAAAGGAAGAAAGAGCCTTTGCCGGACAAAGAGTTGCTCTTAACCTTCTTAATATAAGAAAAGAAGAACTTGAAAGAGGAGATATACTTGCATACAAGAATTCTATAATAAAAACAAAACTTATAGATGTATGGATAGAGCTTTTTTCAACAAGCAGCAGAGAGCTTAAAAACGGCGACAGGGTACATCTTAATTACGGTTCAAAACAGATCATAGCCAAGGTCGTTCTCTTAAGTAAGTCAAGTTTAAAAGCCAAGGAAGGTGACTTTGCTCAACTTAGATTCGATGAAGAGGTCTGCATAAAAAGAAATGATAGATTTATAGTACGATTTTTATCACCTGTAGAAAGCTTTGGAGGCGGAAGAGTTATAGATTCTATTCCGCTAAAGCACAAAAGAAATGATGAGGCGGTACTGAAGGTCTGTGAAGAAAAAGCAAGTTCGGATATCAATACGATAGCTTCTATAAAGATAAAAGAAGAAAGTCATAAATATTACAACAGACAAAATTATGCAAGTATTTTAAACGTTTCAGCAACAGAATTGAAACAAATACTTGACAAATTACAGGATGATAAGTTTATAATAGAACTAAGTGATGCATCTTTGATACATATAGATTACTTTAATAAAGTTTCGGAATACAGTAAAGAATTGCTTGCCCAGTTCCATAAGGAAAAACCGATTACCGAAGGTATGGACAAGGAGGAGTTCAAGTCAAGACTCAGTGAGAAGTTCAGACTTACAGATCCTAAAAAATCGGCACTTTTACTTGCTGAGATGGTAAGAAGAAAGATCTTAAAGACCAGAGACAAGTATGTGTCCGACAGTTCGTTTACAGTGAGCTATTCAAAAGAGCTTACGGGTATACAGGAGACGATAAGGCAAAAATACATCAAGGCGGGAGTTGAGGCTCCGGCGACCAATGATGTCGTTGCGGATATTAAAGATAGTAAAAAGGCAAGGCAGATAATAGAAGATATGCACAAAAGCGGAGAACTTGTAAAGATAAATCCGTCGGCATATATGTATGCTGAAGCTTATGAAAAGGTACTCGAAAGTATTAAAATATTGGCTGCAAGATCTGAGGACAACACCTTTAGTCTGGCGGAATTCAGAGATGCACATGCTACTTCAAGAAAATACGCCATGGCTGTTTTGGAGTATTTGGATAAGAAAAAGATAACCAAACTGGTTGGAGACAGAAGAGTAATATTATAAGATGTTTAGTTTAAAACTAAGGTCGGAGAGGGAATTTTTATGAAGTTGATAAGAATTATGGTATCCGCTGTATGTTTAAGTATGGGATTGAGCTTTACCTCCTACTGTGGTGAGTGGAAACAGGATAATAACGGTTGGTGGTATGCTGAAGATGACGGAAGTTATATAAAAGATAATTGGTTCAAAGAAGGAAATAACTGGTATTATTTTAATTCGGACGGTTATATGTCGACAGGTTGGCTGAAGAATAATGATAAGTGGTACTACATGGATGAAAGCGGAGTCATGCTCAAGAATACCGTTGTAGACGGGGTTCAATTGGCATTTGACGGAAGTCTTTTGACAGCCACACGCAGCAAAGATAAAAACACTGTTACCGACAAACAAAAAAGAGCAATGGATAAAGCTATTGCAAGTTTTGTTGACTTTTATGTGGATAAAAACGGTACAGATGAAGGTGTAGTGTACAAAAAAGACGATTTTGCCGGAAACAGTCCGGGATTGCTTTTTAATGTTTTAAGACATATAGATTCACATGAGCTTTTTAGCACTAAAAGAGGATTCAAGTCCGAGACTGACAGTGATTTTACATATTCGGCAGTAAGTGTTGATGAGGCTTTGGATGTACTGAACGGTCTTTATGCATGTGATTTTACCAAAGACGAGCTTCTAGAGTGTGTGAAGTCCTTGCAAAACAGCGGCAGAGGCTTTTTCACATTTGAAAATTCTTCATATATTTCAAAAGAGGGAATATTCGCAGGAAACCCTATCCCTAAAGTTGAAGTGGAAAAATATGAATTAAAGGACGGATACCTTAAGGTCAGCGGAAAAGTTACGGCAACAGCCTGTGATAAGTGCAGCGGTGAAACGGTAAAAAGAACTTACAGTATAAGTGCGGGATTTGATCAAAACCCGAGTTCTGTCAGCGGTTTTACCATGAATTACATATCTTTAAAATAATAGGCTGTTTTTAATCTCTTATTTGTGCTATACTTCACTTTAGTGTGATACCGTATCGGTGCAGTAATCAAATTTTACATATAAGGGGTATAGATAGATGAACAAAGAGATTAAAAGTGCGGCTTCAGAACATTTGTTCAAGGCGATACTTACGTTAGATACTGTTGAAGAATGTTATAAATTCTTTGAAGATCTATGTACGGTCAATGAGCTTTTAGCCTTGTCACAAAGGTATGAGGTTGCGAGAAGACTTAAGCAAAAGCATACTTTTTCGGAGATAGTGGAGCTTACAGGAGCTTCTACTTCTACTATAAGCAGGGTCAACAGAACTCTTAATTACGGTAATGACGGTTATGAACTTGTATTTGAAAGACTTGCTAAAGATGAATCGGAAAGACTTTAAGGAGATCTGAGATAATTAATTTATTATACCTGATTTTTTGTTGACTTGAGAATTTTAAATTATTATAAAAAAACCTTGCATTTTTTATAAATTGCAAGGTTTTTTTATGACTTATATTAATAGTATTGTCTTTTGACATTGATATAAGTAATGTGATATATTTAATGTGAAAAAGAATATCAATATTAATGATTTCAAGTAATTGGAGGAACATATTATGCACAGCAGAAAAAAGATCGATAAAAAGGTCGATAAGAATATTAAAAATGCCTGGATAATTGCTTCTGCTGCAATATCCCTTTCTATGATAACTATGTCATCGGCATATCTGGTGGCATTAAGTGCCGATGCTAAAGCACTCAGATCATCGGATGCTACAGGAAAAGCAAGATATATGTCGGTAGCGGATGTTGTGGGCAGAGAGGCTTTGATAAGCCCTTCGGGAGTAAGATCACAGGAAAGGGTAGCGGTACCTGAAGTAAAAGGAGCTATGGAAGTTAAGGATACCCAAGGTAATACTCCGGCAAGCACAGGTTCGGGAAATACGCAGGTCGCTGAAACCAAGGTGAGCGGTGAAAAAGAAAGCGTTAAAGAACATAAATTATCGGCGAATTCAAGATTGGTTAATTATATGTGGCATCCGAGCGAAGGACAGATACAGGATGCAAAAGTATTCATATATGAGCCTGAGCAATTTAACGGACATACGGTGTGCGTAGATGCGGGGCACGGTGCCAATTCTCATCCTACAGCCACTCAGAAAAAAGAGAAAGTATACCCTGTTGAAGACTCCAAACTTGCAGGAATGAATACAAGTATGATCGGAGCTAAGGGCTATGATTACGGTGTGGAAGCGAGAGACTCAAGAAATGTGTATGATAAGAAGGAGACAGAACCGGAATATACTCTTAAGGTAGCTCTCATGGTAAAGGATCAACTTCTTGCAAAGGGTTACAGAGTGGTACTTACCAGAAACGATGCTTCTCAAAACCTTTCAAACGGTGCCAGGGGTGTTCTTGCCGGTGAGACTTCCGACATCATGGTATCTATTCATACTAATGCAAGTAAGTGTAAATGTGCAACCGGAACACTCACTTTTTATCCCGGAGACAAGGACTATATGGACGGGCAGGTACATCCCGGATATACACAGATCATGGGTATAGACAAGAACGTGGATAAGTCAAAAAAACTTGCAGAGTTGATGGTCAATAATGTTTCAAGCTCCGTAGGATTCGGCAACAAGGGAGCACATTCCGCAATACTCAGAATATTCTCATATTCGAGTATACCGGTATGTCTTGTGGAAGTAGGTTTTTCGGATCAGGCCACTGATGCCAAGCTTTTAACAGAGAAAAAACAACAGGCGGCAGACGGGATCGTAAAAGGAATAGATGCGTATTTTAACGGACAGTAAGAGGTGACTTTAGGTTTTATACGATCAAATAACGGATATGCTTATTTATATGGAAATATTCGGGGGGATATGACTGTAAAGATAGGAGGTTGTGAGTATGATATGTCCAAATTGTAAAAGAGAAGCGGGTGAAGGGTATAGATTCTGTCAGTATTGCGGTCACTCTGTTAATAATGCTGAACCGAATTCATATAACTCTGCCGGCAATATGAACCAAAAACAAAACGTTCAAGGTCCGAGAAAAAAAACAAACTCAGCCTTGATAGCCTTGATAATACTGGGTGCCGGAGTTTTATTCTCCGCCGCTATTATATTTATCGGATATAATGTGATCAAGGGACGCAGTTTACAAGAACGTGCAGAGGGAAAGATAATAAGTACAGAAGAAGAAGAGACCCTCAAGAAGAAAAAGAAGAAAAATAAAAAAGAAACTACAGAGGAAGAGGCTTCCGTACAGGAGAGCAGTGAGGAGACACAGGCGGAAAGTACATTAGAAAGTTCCGCCTATGAAGAGACTACGATGGCTGCAACACCTGTATATACCACACTCTATGTGGTAAATTGTAAACAAAGTATATCGCTCAGAAGTGCACCGTCCACACAGGCAACTGCCATAAGACAGATACCTCTTGGTTCTGCGGTAAGCTTTATTCAAAATTCGACCGACGGTTTTTATCAGGTAAGTTATATGGGAGATACCGGATATGCCTTAGCTTCATTTTTATCCGAAAATCCGTCAAACAGCTACACACCGCCTCAAACCTATAGCTATAGCTATAATAATCATAATTATGATTATTATGATGGCGGTTGGTACGGATATGTTGTAGACTGTAAAGAGTCTATTACTTTAAGAGAATCTCCGAGTACAAGTGCAAGAGAAATAATGCAGATACCTTTGCATTCAGTGATATGGGTAAATAATTATGTGGGATCTGATTTTCTTTATGTAAGTTATGATGGGTACAGAGGTTATGTTCTGGCACGATATGTTGAAGAATATTAATAAAAGGAGATAAGATTCGAACGGATATCGTACTCACAGACTGTGAGTAAAACTGTAAAACTAAAAC
>ERZ773197.2028-NODE-2028-length-13275-cov-3.132526_pt1 | contig 13275 bp, 9 predicted proteins | sample MGYA00580999_ERZ773197 | MGnify/ENA primary metagenome ERZ773197 (study PRJEB29015, sample SAMEA2738166) | human oral metagenome | biome: human oral; feature: human-associated habitat; material: saliva | place: China | collected 2185 ...
ACTATATCGTCTAAATTTTCAAACATAAAGTTTCCTTTATAAAGATATATCACATTAATAATATATAGATAAAAAATACTACACTACGTAGGGGATTCCCCTACGCAGCGTAGCTACTTAATTAATTTACTTTCTCATTTCTTGAGAAATCTCGCTGGTGATGAAATTAAATGTTTCATCTTGAATACCAGTAGGCTGCTCTTCAGTGGATACTTCTACAATATTATTAATGTCTACCTGACCACTGGTTTGACCAGCGGCTTGACCATCATTATTGTAGTTTTTACCATAGTTGTCAAACGATTCTTTAGAGACTTCTTTATCGTCTTTACGAGGCTCATCCCAACCAGGTTCTTCACCACTTTTATCACCTTTATCTTCTTCACCAGAGTCTTCATCTTTATTAGATTCTTCATCACCTTCAGACTCTCCTTCACCAGAATCAGTTTCTTCAGTATCGGTAGTAGCTTCTTCATCGTCACCTGAGTCTTCATCAGGGCCTTCGACTTCTTCACGGGCTTCTTTAATTTGTTCACCACGTGTTTCTACTTTCTCGGCTTTATCTTTATCATCAGTGATGTTATCTACAGATAAAGATGCCTTAGCGTCTTTCTCTTTATCTGCTTCATCAGCGTCTGGTGTATCTTCTGTATCAGATTCAGGTTTAGTTTCTACTACTTTATCTGCATCACCTTTTAACTCAGTATTGTTTTGAGTATTGTTGTCATCCAGATAAACATTACCTTTAACAAAGAAACGACTATTGAGTTTATCAGTTTTTTCTTTGTACTCTTCTTCAGAAGTTTCAGATAACTCAGGAGGATAAATAATCTCTTCTGTTTTAATAGGGAATTCAGGTACTTTATCTTTCAAGTCTTTTACTTCGATTTCAGCACGTACCCAAGGATAGTAACCACCATTGCCATCAGGAACAGCATCTACTTCCCATTTCAAACCACTACCTTCATCTGTAAAGGTATAACGGTGTTTGAACATAGAAACAGAAGCCATTACTTTAAACTGAATAAAGTTCTCTTCAGTAGTAGGAACAGTAACTTCAATCTTACCTTCTTTAACATCAGATTTAGTCGTCAGTTCGTATCGTACATCACCACTACGTGAAGTTACTTTACGAATACGAATCTTACCACTACCACGATTCTCTTCAGTACGTTCAACAGGAATAACGTGTTGTTCTTGGATTTCAGCTTTATCCGCTTTTTTAAGTTGAGAGAAATCAAGAATACGGGCATATACAGTATGCTCTTTTTCACGTACTGCTTTACCGACATTCTCAATCTCTTCATTTAGTTTTTGCTCAGTTTCTTGGTCAGCCATTTGTTCAGCAGCTTCACGAGAAATACTAGCGAAATTTAAATCAAATAAACTCATGAGTTTAATCCTTTTTATTCAACGACTGGTTTACCTGTAAACCAGATATCTGTAATTTTGTTTACTAAAGACATAAAGATTCTCAGTAATTCATTAGTATTAATATCATTTCTAATAATACCAGCAGTAATTACACCACCAATGACAGCAATAAACAAGAAGAGAAAAGCATAACCTGCCCACCACAGAAAGTTAATTCTAAATTTCTTTACTTCTTGGTCGTAGTCAAGTATTTCACTCACCTTTCCACAACCACAAAGATAACCATAAATCACAATCATCTGTTCTTCAAATGTCATTTTATTAATGGCTTCTTTAATATCCTTACCAGTCATCTCACCAGTTATATCAGGATAATTAGAATTCTTCTTAGCGATAGTATTGTACTCTTCAATCAGACGAGTTAAACCAGCATCGTCTTCTTTTCTATTACTTAATACAAAATCATTACGAATGTTCTTTAGACCCTTAGTAATCATTTCTGAATTTCTAACGGCCATTATCTTCTCCCGTATAATTATCTAAATAACTCGGCATTTTGCCTGAGTTAATAATTTCGTATAATTTAATTCTTGATTCATTACTTACTTCACTCTCGTTTTTATATCTTTCTACTTGATTACTATAACGAGCAATCTTTAAAGTCCTTTCTGCAATAACAGCACAAAGTAAAAAGATAATAAGTAAAGTAAAGAAATAAACCAAGTTCTCTTTATTTTTCTTATATCCTACGCGAATAGATGCTAGGATACCTAAATATAATTTATTTCCCATTTAACCCACCATCTAAGACATATTTCTTATAACCATGATATCCAATCGCACAAGCATCGACAGCGTGTTCGTCTAACTCGGTTACAGGATTAACCAACTTTAACTTATCAGCTACTTTTTCTAATGCGATAGTCATATCGTCTTTTTTAGCATTACCTTTAGCACCTATGGCTTTTTTAGCAGTCGGTGGGTCTACTTTAAAGAATGGTATTTGATTATTAAAATCAAACAATGTCTTCTGAATAATGGAAACCAGTTCTGTTAATACAGAGAATGCAGAGGGTGTGAATCTACTAAAGAATGGAGATTCGCAAATAACAATAGATGGGCGAATGGATTCAAATAATTCCATTAGTTCATTCTCCATTGCAGCAAAGCGTGCGAACCTATCACCATATTGATTACTTGCGTGTTTTGAATATTGGGATAATCCAGTAGCATGTACAGTAAATGCTGTAGTCTGAATAATATCAAAAGTCTTCAAGTTTAATTCGTAGATAGCTACACCCAGACTACTAGAGCCTGGGTCAATAGCCATTAGATTACACACCCAGTCAGAGGTGTCAAAAGTCATGATAAAACCTTAAATGATTTATTGGTTTTGAGAAATATTCCAAATAGGCTCGTTAATACCTAAGTTGAAGATAGATTCAAAACCACCAGTGTTTGCACCAAGATATTGAATGGTACGGTTAATGTGGGCGATTTGTGCAGCGATTACTTCTGTAAATTGAGAACGACCAGAAGAGGTAACGACTTCTACAGTTTTGTCAATACCAGAGACCAAACCAATTTCAGAAATCACCGCAGTCATTGGGTCACCATGTAGAATATTAAATACGTTATAGATTTCTTCTACGTCTTGTTTACCAAAGTTAACAGGCACTTGAGCAACTGAACGAGCATAAGTAGCTTTCAATACGTTTTCTTCACCTACAGTCAATTCTTGTGGTTGTGGTTTAAGATTACTGTCACGAGGATTGAATTCAGTATTGGTAAAAGAACCATCAGCTTGCTTAGTAATAATCTGCGTAGAAATTTGAGTACGAGACAAATCTAGGCGTTTTAAATAATAAGCATAGTATTTTACACCTTTGAAGTTTTCTTCACGACGCAGCGCGTACTTAGCTCGCTCTTGAGGAGTCAAGTCATTATTAATTTCACGCATGACAAATGGAACCATTTTAAACAAACCAGTGTCATCAGCACGGTGTTGGAAAACTTTAGGGAAAGGTAATACATCTTGGTTATTAGTACAGTTTTGCATACTAATGCCACCGTAACCAATACAGTAATAACCAATAGTAGGAATAGTAGTAGAAGGAGGACTTACATTCTGATTAATTTTAAGATATTCATTCAAAGTAGAATTAGGAGTAATGCTATAAGGTAAACCTAACTCACGACGAATTTGGTTTTCGTTACCAATAATGGTACGAACCGATTCAAACACTGTACGCTTATTAGGTACAATAGTAGTTGTTGCCATATTTTATCCTTTTATATTTTAATTGCAAAATTTGTAGGAACATTCTTCCGTAGGAACATCATAACTGAGACGACTACATTTCAGTAATCGCCTCAGTCTAACGTTTATTTGTTATAATCCAAACCACGTAAATCTTTATTACGAATATTCCAATCCAGCGCTTCTTTGGCTTTCTTAGTATCTTTATCGTATTCAGACCAATCCAAATTACCACCAAACTGGTCAATGATTTTTCTTTTCATTTCATTTGGCATATTAATCCAAGATTGCATACCAGGTAGAGCAGGTAAAGATAATGGGTTTTCTAAACCTTCAATAGCATCACCTACAGCCCAGTTATACAAACCCACACGAACAAGACTATCTGTATTAATACGATTAGCACGAGTTAAATGGTCGTCTAATGTTTTAACAGATGGGTCAATATTAAATTCAACAAAGATGCGAATACCACCATCATCAGAATGGATACCATTGTCATCACTGACTTCGTAGATATCTTGTTTACCTACAGTATCATCATCGATAATTTCAGTAGCATAATTACTGAATGCTGAATCAGTCACATGTTTGGTTTTCTTGTTATTACCACCATCAATTCTAAGGCTTCTAAAATTAGTAGCAATTAATGGTGTTTCGTTAATCTCACGAATATAGTGTACAGAATAACTCGATAACTTAGTCATCAAACCAATCATGGCGCGATGGACATTATTTAACGACTTAATGTTAACATTATCTAAACCAGTAATCTTCTTCCAAATATCTGTGGCAATTTTCAACCAGTCTTGTTTTAACATTCCTTTTTCATCAAAAGACAACTGACTAATGAATTGAGGGAATGTTTTTAAATCATTGGTTCTAAATGACACATTCTCAGTATGGTACATTTGATACACAGTAGCAATTTTATAAGTAGTTGCATCTAAGTGTTCATCTGTCTTAGCTTTATCTAATAAATAATTTAACTGAGTAAATTGTTCATGGACTTGCTCGTAGAAATCAATCGTATTAATAATAGGATGAATAGGAGAGAAAGTCTCAATTAATTCATTTAACCATTTATTAGATACTAAAGTCGTATCTGGAATAATAGATTTTAACTGTTCTACTGTAGGTCGTTTTTTATTAGGTACTAAACCAATCGTGTAATCAGGAATACATGGGTCTGTAATACCATTTAACTTATAAACAGCGTAAGTATAAAGCAATAAAGCATTCTTACTATTTAATGGAATCGTCTCACCATTTAATGGGTGAGTAATCGTAATATAAGCTTTATAAGTTTTCTTGTGCGCCATTTCAATCCAGAAATCTAATAACATATTCGGTAAAATATGTGTTTCTGAATCGGTAAAGTCAATGGCTTTAGATTCCAGTATCTTAGTTTTAAGTTCAGAAGACAGAGAAGAACCTAAAAGATTCTTAGCATCTTTTTCTTCAAACTCACGTTCACGTAAGTTAAATGGAGCCAATGGGTCTTCTTTATCCATCATTTGTTTTAAAGTCAATGTATCAGTAACATTGTCAATATTCTCTAAACCATTTAAAGATACTTTCTCAAATTTAGCAATAGATTCAACATCCTTAACAATATCGTTGTATACCTGAATGACATTGTATTCTGCAATAGGTAAACTACGTAATGTCATGATGTGTTTAATCAACCAACGTTGAGTATGTCTTTGACCAATATAACGTTCTACCCAACGAATGTTCTTATAAAGGATAATAGCTTGTTTAATGGTTAGATGTTCAAGATAGAAATCTAGGAAACCATGTGAAGCTAAGAAACGACGATAGTGATAAGAATGTGCTTCATTGGTTAAGCAATTCTCCATTCGTATTTCCATAATAGCTTCTAATAGTTTTTGATAAAGAACACCCATGAAGGTAATATTATAATAAGTGTTATCAATATTATATTGTTTTTGATACCATCGCTCTATCATTCCGTATATTCTATCTTGTAGTCTTTCAATCAACGTATATTCGTTAATTTCTACAAAACGTTTATCGTAAGAAAGAATAGTACCATCTTCAGCATTGATAGCTGTTTCAATATCTACAGGATTTAAGATACCTTTAATTAAGAGTTCTTTATTCGGGTATCTGGCAACAAGCTCCTCGTACTTATGAGTTCCGTAAGAGTACTCTTTACGAGTATTTTTATGTATTTTTAAATTTTCTTTATTGAAAATAATTCTTTCCGTAGTGTCTACAGAAATAACGTAAATAGGTTCGTCTGTTACGTGATATTCACCAGAGATATGTTTATAATATATCCAACTAGATGGGTCATTTTCATCGTATCGATGTAAGGTGCGGTAAAATAATTCATTACACATGTCCCTAGCATCTTTTGTCGATTTAATAATCATGGTGGATACTAAGGCTAGACACTTATCGATATATACTTTATAGTGATAATCGTATTGATTAATCATATCGAAATTCCTTATATACTTAAAGAGGTAATCAAAAATGAGTGGTAAAAATGACAACGCATTGTTAAATACGTTAAATGAACATTTAAAAGGAAGACCTGTTAAGTTAGATGAAAAAGATATTAAAAGAAATCCAGCTAGTTATTCATTGTTTTCAAAACTTATTCGTAGTCGTAATGATGAATCATTTAAAAACAATGGTCAGTTAACTGATACTACACCTAGTTTAGATTATCTACTGGGAATGGCATCAGACAAAGCACAAGACATTGATGACAATGAAGCCATTATGCAGTTGTTACCAGACTTACAACGTGCTGCTCAAATTTTGATTTCCTATGTTCTTTCACCTACTTATATTACATCAGGTCAAGAATTACAATATCTACCTCCACCTGGATTGTTTACACAAAGTTCAGGTGTACAAATGGTAGATAGAATTAAAAACTATATGGCTACCGGATTTAACTTAGATGGTAGACTATACGACATCATGTATAAAATTCTGTTTACTAAAGGTGCTTACTGTGTTGCAGTTATTCCAGAGTCCAGTTTAGATGAACTGATTAATCCAGAACTTGCTAAAGAATCATTCTCTTATCAAACCAGTAAACAATCCATTACAGAAATCGATAAACAGCTTGATGATTACATGAGACCATGTGTTGGTTTTGCTGGTAAGAAGACAGAAAATAAAAAAGAACATCTTAATTCACTTTCTACAGAATCTTATTCAATTAACTTTAATAGTGTTGAAGTAACTTCTGGTAATACAGATGGCTCTTCCCCTACACTTTATCAGACAAATCATTCTACTGCATTTAATAATCCAGTAAATCAATTAGTAGATACAAGAATTAAAGTAGGTGATAAAATTGAATACGAATTTCCTAAAGAGATTTTTGATATTGATGGTGCTAAAAAAGATAAAAAAGATACTGATATTACATTAAGTAAAGAAGGTAAGTGGACTGTTAATCTAAATGGTTCTGGTAATGAGACTTTTATTGAATATACCGATGACTTGAACATGATTCGTTTAGGACATATTCGTAAAGAAGCTACCGATAAACGAATTAAGGGTACACTGGGTTTATCTCGAGAATCTTATACTGATAGAACTAATGCTTCGGATAGACAAATCTTAGACAAAGTATTTAAGAATATTGATAGCTTTGTTAATTCAGGTTATGGTGATGACAATAATCTTAAAGTATTGAAAAACAATCGCCAAACTTATCGTAAAGATTTGAATGAGCCTTTGGTAATTGAATACCCAGTAGAATCAATTATTCCTATTTATAAACCTGGTACTCCTTCTGAACATGTTGGTTATTTAGTATTACACGATGAAGAAGGTGCGCCTTTATCTAAGGTAAAACCTGTTAACTATTATCGTGATTTAAGTAATACATTTAATAGCCGTACCAGTGGTTCTAAGATGGCATCTTCATTAATCCAACAAGGACGCGAGATGTTTGATGGCATGAACTCAATGATTGATGAAGCTCGTCAAATCGAAATGCTTTCACGTATTCATGGTAATGCTATTATTAAAGAGATTATTGAAAGAACACGCCAAGGTGAATATGGTAAAAACCTAGACATTGGTGACTCTACTGAAGCATTTAGGATTATGTTTTATCGTGCATTAGCAGGACAAAGAACACGTGTATTGTTTATGCCTAAAGATATCATGACCTATATGGCTCAAGACTTTGATAATAAAGGCATGGGTCGTTCATTGATTGACAACATGAAAGTATTGTTGTCTTTACGTATTCAATTCATGTTAGCACAAGTACGTGCAGGTATTGCTAATTCTATTCCTGAAACAGTAGCTACCGTTAGAATTGATGAAAAAGACCCAGACCCTAAAAAGACTATTCAAATTGCACAAGCACTTACTTTAAAAACCAGATTAACCGCTGGCTTAATGGTAGGCGCATCGAATGTACAAACGATTGAAGATAGAATTAATCAATCTAATATTCGTTTAGCAATTGAATCAGACCATCCTAAAGTACCAAATATTGGTCACGATATCACAAGAAATACTGCTGATATCCCAGCACCTGATAATGATACTGCTGAATTGATTAATAGATTAGTACAAATGGGTACATTCTTACCTCCAGAATTAGTAGACAATTCCTACGGGGTAGACTTTGCTCGTGAAGTATTACAACAAAACTTCTTAGTAGGCATGGTAGTCAAACAAATCCAAACCAAACAAAATCCTTACTTTACAGAGTTTGTTAAGAAACTTATCTTAGCTTCTCCTACATTAAGAACAGAACTCAAAGAGACAGTTAAGTCAAACTTAAATGATATTCTTGATGTGCTGAATGAAGCATCTGATGATGAAATTGATAAGAATGCTTTGAGTGATGATTCGCTTAGAACCATTATCGAATATATCACTGATAAATTCATTGCTGGATTGGTAGTTAAATTACCAGAGAAAGCTAATGACAATGATGAGATGATTAACGACCAAATCAGTAAGATGGAAGCTCGTATTGATAAGACACTGGATTATATCTATTCATCAGAATCATTACCTACTGATGTATTGGGTGAAGAAGCTACTAACTTTATCGAACAATACCGTGGTTTGATTAAAGCAGAGATTATGCGTAACTTCTTAATTGAATCTGGTTTTGGTACAGAAGTTATGGACTTCATTACCGTGAGTGACGATGGTGTTCAAACTTACGAGAAGAATGCTTCTATGCGTGACTTTGCTATTAAGACTATTAAGAACATGATGGATATGTTTGAGAAGTCTAAAAACATTGTTAAATCTACCGAAGGGTTTATGGAAGGTAATGACCTTAAACCTAGCGAAGGTGGTGGTGGTAGCTACGATAGTGGCGACAGTGGTGATAGTGAAGATGGTGGTGAAGATGATGGTTTCGGTGACTTTGGTGATGAAGGAGGCGAAGGTGGTGAAGATGACTTTGACTTCGACGAAGGTGGTGAAAGTAGCGAAGGCGAAGGTAATCCAAGTGATTCCTTAGACGGCGCACCCGACTAAAAAAATAAAAGCATAAAGGATATCTAGAGTAGAGAGGGAATTCCCTCTCTACTCTATTTACCTTTTTATTGCGTTAATTTGCAAATGCGATAGAATACATGGTTAATATCAAATCGACTAGCTGGAATAAACTCAATCAATACACCATCTGAAGTTAATAGATAAGTGTCACGAGTAGGTTTGCTTGATTTACGATTACGGCGTACTAAAGAAGCAGTAATCAAATTACTGATTTCAGAACTCGTATCACGAACTAAGCATACCCAACCATTTTGATTGTTTTCAGAACCATCTAACGTGATATTTAATTCACCAGCACTACGGTCTACATAAGTTACAGTTGCTGTATTACTTACAATAGTCGGTGTATCACTGTCTGACAAATATTCATCATCATTATTGGTAATGGTGAATGATGCGAACATTTCTTCTACAAGTGTGTTATATTGTTGTCTTGATGACTTAGTGATAATATCATCACGTTCTTCCAAATCGTTGTAACACTCTACGATTTCAGTTACGCTGATGTCTGTCAAGTCTAGACACAGAAGAATCTTACTGAACTGAATATCAATCATTTCAGAAAGCTTACGCAACAGAACAAACTCACGTGCTTTAGTCAATGGTTTAATGATTTTATCACGATAATCATCAAATGTTTTACATTCTTTGATTTTACGTACTACTTCTAACTGACGTTTCTTAGTAGAAATAGGATTCATGATAGTGACATCACTTTCAACCAAACGAGAATTACCGTGTTCGGTATAAACATCGTCGATGATTTCTGTAACCAGTGATGGTAAGTTATCAGCGATAATCTCATTATCGTTAATGGTTACATTGTATTCATTTACTTCACCACCATTTGCAAGAATTTCTGCTTCTTGATACTCGCGTTCTTCATCAGTCATGGTCAGATATTTAATTTCTTCTTCCAGACTAGGTGGATTCTCACGATTAGGGATTAGAGCACTACCTAAGATACCTGGTGTTTTACCAGGAATGATATGGTCTTTAAGTTCCATTCTTTCTTCCTCAGTTAAATCGTACAACACCTGACAAGGCAAACCATGTTCATCTAATTCAATCATACAACGTTTATTCAGATAGTTGTAAGATTGCCATAGTTTATTGCTTGCATTAAATGCAAATACATATTCACGTTGAACCAAACCGTATGCATCGTAGTATTCAAAATACAAACCATCTTTATCTTCAGACAGTTTTTCACGATGTTTGGTATAATCAAACGGATATAAGTATTCAGGTGTTAACTTACGGCGTACTTTTACTTCATTAATATCTTCGTATCCTTTGGTAGAAGTATTAATCCATAAACCTACTAACCAGTTACGACCGATAGCCATTTTACGACGATTATTCGGTACAATTGGGAAACCATCTTCTTCAACTTGTACTTCTGTTTGGTTGTTTGCTTTAACAGTTTCGTTAGAAGCAGATTTATCAAAACGCTCTTCGTATTGGTTGGCATTACCATGAACAACAGTAGGTGTACCAAGAACAGCAGATTCATCCACTAATTCATTGTACGCTGAATTATCTTGTCGATTATCTCGTTGGCTGTTTTGGTTATTTCCACCATTGCTTTCAGCTAATCTACGGCGTTTAATAGCAAAGTAATCATTGCTATCATTTTGTTGAGTAGAGTTACTGCTATTACTACCACGACCAAATACATCATGTGCTTGAGTGTTAGAGGCACTAAATGTATTATCTACACGATTAGCACCCATACCACCAAAGTTATTACCACGTACACTACCCCAGCGAGAACCACCATTACCACCTACATTGTTATTACGCATAGCCATGCCGCCACGTGTAGCGAAACTACCAGCATTGTTGTTACCATACATCATGCCATTACTGTTACTGTAATGACGTGCTAACTGACGTTGGATGTTACCAATATAGGAACAATACTTATTAGCATCATTACGTACACCATGTGCTTCTTGAGCATTTAATTGATTCATTGGACCATAGTTCAAGAAGATGTACGGAACAGCATCAACAAAAGAATTACTTACTAAGTTGAATACTTGGTTTTGGTTATTAGGGTTGATTTGGTTAGATAAATATTCGTTTTCTAAAACCTGCAAGATATTCACGTAGATTTCAGAGAACAAATTATTGTTTTGACTTACTGCTTCAGCAGCACAACCACGAAAGAATGATACTTGGTTTGGGCCCGCGTAAAGTGTTTCATCAATCACTTGTGTCAACATCTCACCAACCATTTGTTGCAGAGGTGCTGTTTGATACAAATCGATATTCATGTTAGTTTCCTTTTTAAAATATACTTTAACAATTACTCTGTGTCTACAATTTCATGTCTATTATCTACATCACCGTATAGTAATTTCTTAACGGCATCGATTTTATCGACAAGTTCGGGATTAGGCACAATGGTGTAATCGTCTGTAATGGTTACATATGGGTTTAATCTACTGCGACCAGATGGGTCAGCTTTAGACATATCAAATGCTGCACCACATTCTAACAGAGACTCATGTAGTGCTACAGATGGGTCTTCCACATTAAATTGCGTATTAGATGTTCTGGCTTTATCAGACTTCTCTTGTGGGATAACAATACGTCCCATTTTCAAGATAGGTAAATCAGCTGGGTCATCTACCACAATAATTTCTGTATGGTTTTTAATCTGCATAACAACTTCAGCACGAATGCTTTCAATTGCTTTACGTACAGCTTCGTACTTAACTGGTACATTTGGGTTTCTGTCTTCTTCTAAACGCAATGTACTAAGATTAAAGTAAGCATTGTTAATGGCTTTAGTCAAATCGAATAATAAGAATTGACAAATTTGCAATTGCTTACCATACAGAGTATTGGACTTAGAAATTTGTGAAATCTCACTAGTCAGGTCAATAAAGTTTTCAACAATATAAACAAACAGTTTATAAATGTTGTCAATATGTCCCAAACCAATTCGTTCGAAATCATCGATAGTCATGTCATCTACATAACCATCTAATGAAACCATGTGTTTATCAATATTGTCTTGAATAATAGATGCATGGTCTGATGTAGAACAAATTGCTTCACCCATCATGCTACGCCATGCTTCTGTATTATCCACAATATCTGGATTCATTCGATTGTAACGAGTATAGTGACTCAATACGTAAATCAATGTACCGATAACAGTCTTAGCTGAACGAATAGTTTCCCATTCTTTACGATGTACTGCGAAGAACATCTTCGTAGGTTCGTAATAAGGATAGAGATAACTGTGTGGTGGTTTACGACCATTGCTTTCGACAATCACCCATTCGTCTTTTGGATATTGATTTAATACATCGTCAGGATTTTCAAAATCATCACGATTTAACATCAGAACACTGCCAGGTTTAAAACCAAACATTTCTAATGTCTTAGTCATCCCAAATTTACAACACAGATAATGTACCAGAGTACATTTCATCTTAATGAAATTATCAGTACGACCAGTGTCTTTCTTATTGTGGATTTTAGAATGATAAATAGATGTGTATTCAGGTACACCGTCTACAACAATATTCACATTACGAATACGTTCAAACCACAATTTAATTTTAATCAACTTGACGAAGATTTCAGTAGGCTTAATTGTAATAATACCATCTGCCATTACAGGTGCAACCATGTATTTTACACCATTCATCCACATGAATCCATGTCGACGAATAAATGGAAGATAGATATATTTACGAATCGGCTGACCATCAAAGTCAAAGTTAAAAGCGTATAAACGAATATCATTTCGATTGATATCGTATTTACGTGTATTGTTATTACTGATTCTGGTCATGTATTGGTAACCCTCTTTTGGAGGGACTTTTTCACAACCAAGATACTTTAACTTTTTAGGAAACCGTTTCGAGTTAATACGAAACAGTCTATCCACATAGAGAGGAATATTAGGATTGTCGTGATAAGACAATCCTAATCCAATTCTCTCGTCAATATGTGGAGTATCTTCCTTAATCCGTTGTATCAATAAAGGATTCATGCTTGTTTTCCTTGTATAATTATTAAAGTATATTCTACCATGATAAAAGACTCGCGATATTCTTTTAACGATAATAAAACACTTAAATTATCTA
>ERZ773197.2031-NODE-2031-length-13259-cov-4.133141_pt1 | contig 13259 bp, 9 predicted proteins | sample MGYA00580999_ERZ773197 | MGnify/ENA primary metagenome ERZ773197 (study PRJEB29015, sample SAMEA2738166) | human oral metagenome | biome: human oral; feature: human-associated habitat; material: saliva | place: China | collected 2185 ...
ATCTAGTTTAGACTATTCGAATAAGTTAAAAGTTGCTTCTATTCTTTGGAAAGAGGTTAGAGATTCGAAATACAAAAAAAAATATTCGAGAGAATTGTTGGATAAGTATTTTCATAAAGTAAAGGAATATCGAAAATAAATACATATTAATCGGTATAATAAAGGAATATTAATTCGAAAAGACTTATTATTCTTTTTTAAAATTAAAAATTAGGATATTAGCTAATAAATAGATATTGACAAATGTTTTTGTTACTGATATTATATTAATGTAATAATAGTAACTCGTAAGAGAAAGTGCACATAGGGTTCCGAAGAATTTTTCTTGCTGGTCCAAGCTGTGCAGGTGCAATGCACTACACCTAAGGGAGAAAAGCCCAGAAGGTAGGTTTCGCTTGAATCCTACTTTTTGGGCATTTGTTTTTAGTTGTTTTTATTTTTAGGGGTTATTTTTGTTTTGCAAAAATATTTTTTAGGAGGATTTATGAGCACATTTTTTGAAAATTTTTTCAAACTTAAAGAACACAAAACAAGTGTCAAAACAGAAGTTCTAGCAGGTATTACTACATTTATGACAATGGCTTACATATTAGTTGTAAACCCAGCAATTTTATCTGAAGCAGGAATGGATAAGGGGGCTGTTTTTACAACAACAGCAATAGCATCTTTTATAGGAACGGTATTAATGGCACTACTTGCAAACTATCCTTTTGCATTAGCTCCAGGTATGGGATTAAATGCTTACTTTGCTTATACAATTGTAATTGGTAAAGGATATAGTTGGCAATTTGCTTTAACAGCAGTTTTATTAGAAGGTATTGTATTTTTAATTTTAACTTTTACAAAAGTAAGAGAAATGATTGTAAATGCTATGCCATATTCACTTAAACAAGCAGTTAGTGCAGGTATTGGTATATTTATAGCATTTTTAGGTTTATATCAAGCTGGACTTGTAAAACAAGGCAAAGGAATACCTTTAGATTTAGGTGTAATCACAAGTGCAACTTCATTAATTACAATTTTTGGTATTTTATTTACTATTTTCTTACTTGTAAAAAAAGTTCCAGGTGCAATTTTATTTGGTATGATTGCTACAACAATAGTATCAATAATATGTGGAGTTTCTGAACTTCCAAAAGCAGTTATTGGAAAACCATCAAGCATAGCACCAATCTTTATGAAATTTGATTTTAGTAAAGCTTTATCAACAGAAATGTTTGTAGCATTATTTGCATTTTTATTTGTTGACTTATTCGACACAGTTGGAACTCTTGTAGGAGTTGCTTCAAAAGCTGATATGTTAGATGAAAAAGGAAATTTACCAAAAGCTAGACAAGCTCTTTTTGCTGATGCAGCAGGAACAACAGTAGGAGCAATGCTTGGAACATCAACAGTAACTACATTCGTTGAAAGTGCAGCGGGAGTTGCTGAAGGTGGTAGAACAGGACTTACAGCAATTGTTACAGCTTTTCTATTCTTACTAGCTTTAATTTTCCAACCAATATTTTCTATAATTCCAACATATGCAACATCTTCTGCATTAATCGTAGTAGGATTATTTATGATTACAGGAGTTAAGAAAATAAACTTTGACGACTATACAGAAGCATTACCAGCATTCTTAACTATCATTATGATGCCTTTATCATACTCAATAGCAAACGGAATCGTATTTGGTATTGTTTCATATGCAGTATTAAAATTAGTTTCAGGTAGAAGAAAAGAAGCTTCTCCAGTTGTTTACATCTTAGCTTTACTATTTATCTTAAAATTCGTAGCAGAAGCATTTATGTAATAAAAAATATAAGGATTGAAATGTTAGAATTTCAATCCTTTTTTTATTAATAATTATAATTATGATATTTTTGTAAATAGATATAATTATATAAATATGATATAATTAAACAAAAATGTTTTAGTGAAAATATATTTGGTTTTTAATAAGGAGATATGAAAATGAACAAAGACAAAATTTTACCTTATGATGATTCTAATCCAAAAGATATATTTAGATATTCACAGGAGCTTTTAGGTTTAACTTTTGAAGATGTTTTATCTAGAGTTTTTGAAGGGGATGAATTAAAAAATAAAATAGAATATTACAATAATCCTAAAGGAAAAGGTACTTTGGGAAATTTGTTAGAAGAACATTATTTCTTATATAAACCAAATAGTAGTCCTGAACCTGATTTTGAAAAAGCGGGTGTAGAACTAAAGGCTACTCCTTATGAAAAAAATAGAAAAGGTATTAAGGCTGGGGAAAGACTAGTTATAACAATGATTCCAAATACAGAGCCTATAGAAAGTGATTTTAAAGGGTCTCATTTAGAGAAAAAAATTAGCAAAATTTTAATGATTTGGTATCATAGGATAAAATCTCAAAAAAGAACAGAACATAATATTGATTTTGTTAATTTATATAATATTTATAGTAAGATATGTTCTAAAGATTTAGAAATAATACTTGATGATTATAAAACAATTGTAAATAAAATAATATCTGGTAATGCACATAAATTATCAGAGGGTGATACAAAGTATTTAGGTGCATGTACAAAAGGTTCAACAGCTGCAAAAAGTTTAAAGCCTCAATATTATAATAAAGATATTCTAGCAAAAAGACGAGCTTTTTCATTAAAACAATCATATATGACTTATGTTTTAAATAATTATGTTCAAGAAGAGTTGATGGGGTATGACTCTATTTTTAGCGAAGAAGATTTGAAACATGGTGAATTTGATGCACAGATATTATCAAAAATAAATCTATATGTTGGTAGAAGTGAAGAGGAATTATATAGAGCATTTAATCTTTTGACTGAGTCAAAATCGAAGCAAATAAATAAAGTATTAGTAAATAGAATGTTAGGTGTAAATACAGATAATTCAGAAGAATTTCAAAAAGCTAATATAATTATTAAAACAATAAGGGTACAAAGAAATGGGAAACCTAAAGAAAGCATGTCTTTCCCTAAAATTAAAATTAAAGAACTTATAAAACAAGATTTTGAAAACTCTTATGAGTATGAATTCTTTGAGACAACAAGATTTCTTTTTGTTGTTTTTAGAGAAAATGAGGAAGGCAATTTTATTTTATCAGGTTCTAAATTTTGGAATATGCCAATTGAAGAACTTGAAAGTATAGGAAAATTCGAATGGAATTGTTACAAAAATAAATTTATTGAAGGAATAAACTTTAATATTAAAAAATTGAAAGATAATAAACAGATTGTAGAAAATGATTTGCCTAAAAAAACGGAAACAAAAATTTTTCATTTAAGACCACATTCCAGTAAGAGCGCTTATTTGATAGACGGCATAAGATTTGGGAATGGTAGTGAATCAGACATGGATGAGCTTCCTAACGGAGATAAAATGACTAATCAATGTTTCTGGTTAAATAACGATTATATAAAAAATATTATTAAAGATATTTAAAGGAGTTAAATAGATGGAATTAACTGTAGCGGAACTATTCGCTGGAGTTGGAGGATTTAGAGTTGGATTAAATAACATAAAGTCCTTCGGCTCTGATAATAGAGCAATTGAAAATAGAGATTGGAAATTTGTTTGGGCTAATCAATATGAGCCATCAACAAAAACACAACATGCTTTTGATTGTTATACAACTAGATTTGGAGAAGAGAATAGTTCTAATGTTGATATAAATAAAGTGAATAAATCTGAGATTCCTAACCACTCTCTCTTAGTAGGTGGATTTCCATGTCAAGATTATTCTGTTGCTAGATCTATTTCTAAGGAAAAAGGGATTGAAGGGAAAAAAGGAGTTCTATTTTGGGATATTAAAGATGTTCTAATTGAAAAAGGTGCTAAAGTTTACAATTCGATTGTTGCTGAAGGAGCAGTAATAAAAGAAAATGTAGAAGTTGGTCACAGAGAAATAGTTTTAGGAAAAGAACAAATAACAGTAATCGGTAGGGATGAAGTTGTAAATGACAATAGGAAAGTAGAGGGAAAATAATATGGTAAATGCGTTTTGTGTATTATTTGCAGATAACTATCGTAATGATGATTTGCAAGGATTAGTAAGAAATAGAACACTAGCATCTTTAGCTGTTGCATCAAGGTATAGAATGATTGATTTCATGTTATCTTCTTTAGTAAAAGCTGAAGTATCAAATATTGCAGTAGTAACAAATTATCACTATAAATCATTAATGGATCATCTTAGTTGGGGGAAAGACTGGGATCTAAATAGAAAAAATAGTGGGCTTAAGTTTATTACACCAATGTCAAACCATCATTCAAACCGTGTAGCTCAAAACAAGATAGAGGTATTAGGGGACGCTTCTAAATATGCAGATACATTGTTGGAAGAATATTGTATTTTAGCTGATGGAAACATTGTAGGTAATATTGATTTTAAAGATATGGTTAATTACCATAAATCAACAAATGCAGATATAACGTTAGCTTATACTTATAGAAAACCTCAACAACGTGAATCGCAAATAATTTTTGATGATAAGAATAGAGTTTATGATAGTTTATATCATTATGATGGATATGATCAAGTGTGCCCGACACAGATTAAAATCTATATAATGTCTAAACAAATGTTTAAAGAATTAGTTAAAAAAGGTACGACATTAGGATGGCAAGATCTTCTACTAGACTTTATTACTAAGAACTTCCATCGTTTAAATGTTTACGGATATGAAATTAAGAATTACAATAGAACAATTAATAGCGTACAAGAATACTATAATTTCAACCGAGATTTATTAAATCCAGATAAGTTAAATGAATTGTTCTTATCAGGAACTGATATTCTAACAAGAGTAGCAGATAGTGTGCCAACTACATATGGAGACGGAGCAATAGTTAAGAATTCTATACTAGGTGATGGTTGTGAAATTAACGGAATTGTGGAAAATAGTATTCTGTTTAGAGATGTTGTAGTTGAAGAGGGAGCAGTAATTAAAAACTCAATCGTACTGCCGAATTGTGTGATTAAAAAATCAGCATACTTAGATTGTGTGATTTTAGATAAATATGCAGTAGTTTCAGAAAAAGTTGAATTAAAAGGAACAGAAAACTGCCAAGTTATCGTTGAAAAAGGTAAAATAGTAGAATAATAAAAAAGGGTTAGATTAACATGTGGGAGAGATTTGTAAAACTTTCGATTTTCAAAAGAAAAAAGAGTATAATATACAGATAGACTACATCTAAAACTAACCCTTTTAGTATGAAAGTAAATTACGAATAAGGAGAAATATAATGAAAATTTTATTCGTGGCAGCTGAAGCGGCACCATTTGTTAAAGTTGGGGGTCTAGGTGATGTTATAGGTTCATTGCCAAAAGCCCTTCAAGATGAAAATGTAGAAGCAAGGGTTGTACTGCCGTTGTATTCTTCAATAGACAGAGATAAGTACGATTTAAAATACAGACAACATATTTTTATTAATTTAGGATGGAGAACAGTTTACTGTGGAATCTTTGAGACTGTAGTAAACGGAGTAACTTATTACTTCATTGATAATGAACAATATTTCAATAGAGATAGTGTATATGGTCAAGAAGATGACGGAGAGCGTTTCGCATTCTTCTCGAAAGCAGCATTAGAAATATTACCGCATATTGACTATAAACCAGATGTAGTAAACGCTAATGATTGGCATGCGGCATTATCGATTATTTATTTGGATGATCTTAAAGCAAGAGCAGAAGGCTTCTATCAAAATATTAAAAGTGTAATTTCAATTCATAATATTGAATTCCAAGGTAAATTCAATCCTTATGAAATGGGTAACTTATTTGGGCTAGATAATAAGTACTTTGATGCACTGATTTACAAAGGTGATTTAAATTTATTAAAAGGAGCTATACAATTAGCTGATAGAATTAATACTGTAAGTGAAACATATGCTCATGAAATATTAGACCCGTACTTCTCATACGGATTAGATGATATTTTAAGAATAGAACAAGGGAAACTTCACGGTATAATTAATGGATTAGATACTGATAAATTTAATTCAAAAACTGATAAACTAATTTTTAAAAATTTTGATTCTAAAACATTAAAAAATAAAGTACAAAATAAGTTGAAATTCCAAGAAGAATTAGCTTTAGAGGTGAATGAAAATATCCCAATGATTGGAATGGTAACAAGATTAACTCATCAAAAAGGTATAGATTTAGTTCTTCATGTAGCAGATGAAATTTTAAAAACTGGAGCACAATTGGTAATTCTAGGAACTGGTGATAGACATTATGAAGATGCACTGCGTTCATTAGAATATCGTCGTCACGATAAAGTAAGAAGCTTAATAATGTTCTCTTCAGAAGTGTCTTCGAAAGTATATAGTTCTTGTGATATGTTCTTAATGCCTTCTAAAACTGAACCATGCGGTTTATCTCAACTAATTTCAATGAGATATGCTACAGTACCGATTGTGCATAGAGTAGGTGGCTTAAGAGATACTGTCGAACCATTTGACGGTAATTCTGGAACAGGATTTACATTTGAAAGTTTCGATGCGTATGATATGCTAGATGCTGTATACAGAGCGACATACTGCTATTATCAAGAACGTCATATTTGGAATAAAATTATGAAAAATGCAATTAAACAAGATGTAAGTTGGAAAAAATCAGCTTTACAATACATAGATATGTACAATGAAATAGTCTAATAGATTAGATTATAGGAGAAAATAATGAAAAATCAAGAATTTGAACAAAGAATAGAGAAGTATTTAAAAAGACAATTTGGGATTACTATAACTGCAGCAAGTAAACGACAAGTTTATGAAGCGTTAATGAGTACTGTAAGAGAAAAATTATCTGAGAAAAAATTTGCTTACGAACAAGAATTGAAAAAAACAAAACAAAAACGTGCTTACTACATGTCAATGGAGTTTCTTGTAGGTAGAACTTTAAGAAATAACTTATTTAACCTAGGAATTGAAAAGGAAACTAAAGAATATCTAGAAAAAAACAATTTTAATCTAGATGAAATTTATGATATTGAGCCAGATCCAGGTTTAGGAAATGGTGGTCTTGGAAGACTTGCTTCATGTTATTTAGATGCCTTAACTAGTAGTGATTATCCGGTAACTGGATTCTCAATTTTATATGAATATGGAATTTTCAAGCAAGTTATCAACAATGGTTGGCAACAAGAATTTCCAGATTACTGGTTAGACTTAGGAAAATACGGTCTTGTTTATAGAAATGATGAAGAAATTGAAGTAAGATTCTACGGTCATGTAGAAGAAAAAATGACAGAAGATGGATTTAAAGTTGAGCACAAAGATTACACATCAATCCAAGCGGAACCATATGATTTATTAATTTCTGGATATAAAACTAAAACTGTTAATACATTACGTCTTTGGGAAGCAAAAGCGAAAACTGGTTTTAATATGAAATTATTTGAACGTGGAGAATATTCTAAGTCTTCAGAAGCAGAAGCAATTGCCTCATCAATCTCTAAATTACTATATCCAGCAGATAGCACAAATGAAGGTAAAGAATTACGTATAAAACAGCAGTACTTCTTTATTAGTGCATCTCTACAACAACTAGTAAAAAATCACTACAATGAATTTGGTACATTAGAAAATTTAAGTGAGCATGTAGCGTTACACATTAACGACACGCATCCTGCTATGGGAGTTCCAGAGTTAATGAGATTATTACTTGATGAATACGGATATTCTTGGGACAAAGCTTGGGAAATTACAACTAAGACATTTGCCTACACAAACCATACAATTATGGCAGAAGCTTTAGAAAAATGGTCTGTAGATTTATTCAAGCCGTTATTACCACGTATTTACTCAATTATTGAAGAAATTAACAAACGATTCTGTCAGTGGGTAATTGATCAAGGTAAACACTATACATTAGCAGAAACTGCAATTATATATGATAATCAAATCAGAATGGCTAACTTATCTATCATAGGAAGTCATAACGTTAATGGTGTATCAAAATTACACAGTGATATTCTTGTTGAATCAACATTTAGAGCATTTAACGATTTATATCCAACAAAATTCGGTAATGTTACGAATGGTATAGCTCACCGCAGATGGTTAGGTCAAGCGAACCCTGAATTGGCATCTTATCTAAAAGATTTAATTGGTGATGATTTCGTTAAAGATTTATCTAAAATTAGTAAATTAAATGATTACAAAAATGATAAGAAAGTTGTTGCAAAACTTCAAGAAATTAAAAAAGTTAAAAAAGAACAACTTGCTACATATATTCAAAATACTACAGGTATAACTGTGAATCCAGACTCTATTTTTGATGTTCAAGTTAAGAGACTACATGAATATAAACGTCAATTACTTAATGCTTTACACATCGTATACTTATATAGAGAAATTAAGTACAATGGTTTACGTCCAGTACCAAGAACATTTATCTTCGCAGCAAAAGCATCTTCTGGATATCAAATGGCTAAAAACATCATAAAATTTATCCACTCAATCTCTCAAATGATTGAATGTGATGAATTAGTTCGTGAATACATCAAAGTTGTATTCTTACCAGATTATAAAGTTACTCTTGCAGAAAAAATTATTCCAGCTGCTGATATTAGTGAACAAATTTCACAAGCAGGTAAGGAAGCAAGTGGAACAGGTAATATGAAACTAATGCTGAACGGTGCGTTAACATTAGGAACACTTGATGGAGCAAATGTGGAAATTCATGAAGCGGTAGGAGATGAAAATATATTTATCTTTGGTCTGGAAACACCAGAAGTAGACGCACTAAATGCGCAAGGATACAAACCATGGGAATACTACAATAATTCAGTCAAAATTAAAGAAACACTAGATTTCATTAGAACTATGACTGTAGGTGGAATGAACTTCGACTTTATTGTGGATTATCTACTAACTCAAGATAATTACATGTGTTTAGCAGACTTTGAAAGTTATGTTGCAGCTCAAGAAAAAGTAGCAGAAACTTATCAAGATAAAGAAAAATGGGGACAAATGAGTTTAGTTAATACAGCTAACGCTGGAATCTTCTCTGCAGATAGATCAGTAGAAGAATATGCCAAAGACATTTGGAATATAAAAAAAGTAAAATAAACTAAACTTCATTAGAGCAACTTAGAAAATTTATTTTCATAAGTTGCTCTTTATTATTTTTATTCTGGGTGAAAAATAAATATTAATCATAAAGTGTATATAAACACGCCGTTCTCATAGATAAAAAGTCATTATTATGGTAAAATTAGAAGGAAAGACTGTTTGAAATTGAAAGAAATAAAAAAATTTCAAAGGAAAACAATTAGTAAATTTAAAAGAGGTAATTATGGCAAAAGAGAGAGCTGATGTCCTTTGTGTGAGTCAAGGATTATTCGAATCACGTGAAAAAGCAAAACGAGCAATAATGGCTGGTATTGTTTATAATGATAATATAAGAATCGACAAAGCAGGAGAAAAGGTTGAATCAACTGCTGAACTTAGAATTAAAGGTAAACAGATGCCTTATGTAAGTCGTGGAGGGCTTAAATTAGAAAAAGCAATCAATGAACTAAATTTTGATGTTAAAGATAAGGTAATGATTGATATTGGTTCTTCAACTGGTGGATTTACGGACTGTGCTTTACAAAATGGAGCGAAGTTTGTCTATGCATTAGATGTTGGGACAAATCAACTTGTTTGGAAATTACGTAATGATGAACGTGTAAAAGTAATGGAACAAACTAACTTCAGACATTCAGTAAAAGAAGATTTTGATGTATATGATATAGATATAGCATCAATAGATGTTTCATTTATTTCATTGTCATTAATACTACCAAATCTTGCAGAAATTATAAAAGATGGTGGAGAAGTTTGTGCTCTTGTAAAACCGCAATTCGAAGCTGGAAAAGATAAGGTAGGAAAAGGCGGAATAGTTCGAGATAAAAAAGTTCAACTTGAAGTAGTAGAAAAGGTATTACTTTTAGCCAATAGTGTTGGTTTTAGTATGACGAATCTATCTTATTCTCCAATAACAGGAGGAGAAGGAAATATTGAATTCCTAATGATATTAAAATACAATGCAACTAAAGAAGTAGAAAATAAAAATATAAATATCGAGCATATCGTAAACAATGCTCATAATCACTTTAAATAGAGGAGGAGCCAATGTTAATTCAGTTAAATATTAAGCAATTTGGAATAATTGAAAAAGCAACTATAGAACTTAAAAATGGTTTAACTGTCTTAAGTGGAGAAACTGGTGCCGGGAAATCAATGATTCTAGCGGCAATTTCACAATTATCAGGTCAAAGAACCTCAACTTCCTATATTCGATATGGTGAAGATAAGGCTAGTGTAGAAGGAGTATTTGATTTTCCTAAGAGTAAGGAAGTTAAGGAAATTTTTAATGAATTAGACTTAGATTTAGAAGATGAGGTAATAGTAGTTCGTCGTGATATTTATAGTAGTGGAAAGAGTGTCTGTAGAATAAACGGAACTATAGTTAACCTATCAACACTAAAAAAAGTAGCTGCTCATTTATTAGATATCCATGAACAACATGATAACCAAGTTCTATTAGTAGAGAAAAATCATCTAAATTTAGTAGATTCTTTTAATCGTGAAAAAATACAACCTGTGTATATAAAATACAAAGAAAAGTATAAAGAATATCAGATAATAAAAGAAAAAATTGATAACTTAAAACAACAAGAGAGTGATGTTCTTCAAAAAGTAGATTTCTTGAAATTCCAATATAAAGAATTAAGTCAGATGAAGCTTAAAAAAGATGAAGATTTAGAACTTGAAAAAGATATTGACTATCTGGAGAACTTTGAGAAGGTAAATAACCTTGCTCATAGTATTACTGAAGGAATCGATGGGGAATACGGAGTTATTTCTAAACTAGCAGAAATCAGATCTAATCTGGGAGAGTTAACTAGATATAACTCAAACTTTGAAGAAAAGTATGAAGAAATTACAAATTTATACTATATCTTAGACGATTTGAAATATGAAGTATCTAGCTATACTGATGTTATCGAATATGATGAAGAAAAACTAGATAGATTAATATATAGATTAGATAAGATTAAAACTTTAGAGAAAAAATATTCAAAACCATTAAATGAGTTAATAGATTTCACGGAAACTATAAAAGAAGAATTAGATGAGTTGGAAAATTATGAAGAAAACTTCGAAAATTATCTAGAAGAAAGTAAGATGATTGAAGAAGAATTGACAGTTTTAGCTGAAGAATTAAGTTCTTTAAGAAAAGATACAGCTTTAAAATTAGAAAAACTTATCCAAGATGAGTTGAAATTCTTATATATGGAAAAAAGTACAATCAAAGTTGACTTCAGAGAAAAAGAATTCTCATCAACAGGGAAAGACGATGTTAAGATTCTGATTAGCGCAAACTTAGGAGAACCGTTAAAATCATTATCTAAAGTAGCCTCAGGTGGAGAACTTTCTAGGGTGATGTTAGCACTAAAAATAATCTTCTCAAGAAGTATAGAAGCTACTTCAATTATCTTTGATGAAATCGATACTGGTGTAAGTGGAAGAGTATCACAACGAATGGCTGAAAAGATGTATCAACTAGGAGTAGGATCACAAGTATTATGTATTTCGCACTTACCTCAAACAACAGCTTTGGCGGATACTAACTTACTAATTAGTAAAGAAATCATTGATAAGAGAACATTAACTGTTATTAGAGAGTTGACTGAAGAACAAAAGATTGCAGAGGTAGCAAGAATGGTATCTGGAGATACGATGACAAAACTTTCAGAAGAACACTCTATTGAAATGTTGAGATTAGCCGAAAAAACCAAAGAAGAAATAAAAGAAAAATTAAATAAGTAGTTGATAAAAATACCGTAAAGGTAAAGGAGGACTATGACTAAAGAAGGAAAAATTTTAAAAGCACTTAGTGGATTTTATTATGTCGACTGTTCTGGAGAGAATATTACTTGTCGAGCACGAGGAAACTTCAGAAATGAAAATATCACGCCTTTAGTAGGAGATGATGTAAAAATTCAATTAAGTGATAATAATACAGGATATGTTGTAGAAATATTAGAAAGAAAAAATGAATTACTACGACCTAAGGTGGCAAATATAGATTACAGTATAATTGTAGTATCTGTAAAAGATCCTGAGTTTTCTAGTAAGTTATTGAATAAGACAATTTGTCTAAATGAAAATAGTAATGTAGATATCATTATTGTCTTTACAAAGCTTGATTTATTAAGTGATGAAGAGCTTAACAAAATGAAGGAAATAATGAACTATTACTATGAAATTGGATATCAAGTATTTACAAACTCTGATGAGGATATTGAAAAATTAAAAGAAGTAATTTCAGAGAAGTATGTAGCTATTTCAGGGCAATCTGGAGCTGGAAAATCAACGTTTATTAATAAGCTTGCAGAACATTTAGATATTGAAACAGGAGAAATCTCTAAACATCTTGGACGAGGACGTCATACTACAAGACATACGGAATTTTATCAAATCGATGATTTTTATATCGCGGATACTCCAGGGTTCTCTTCATTGGACATTACATTTATCGAAAAAGAAGATTTACAATATTTATTTAGAGAATTTAACGATTATGATTGTAAGTTTAAACCGTGTAATCACATGGAAGAGATTCAATGTGGAGTCAAAGAAGCGGTAGAAAGTAAAGAGATACTAGAAAGTCGTTATGAAGACTATAAAGTATTATTTACGGAAAAACAAAATCAAAAGAGAAAATATATAAAGGAGAGATAAGATGAAGAAAATATTACCGTCAATTTTATCAGCAGATTTTGCTAACTTAGAAAGAGATATTAAAGAATTAGAAAGTATTGGTATTGATATGTTTCACATCGATGTAATGGATGGAAACTTTGTTCCAAATATTTCATTTGGATTCCCAATAATTGAATCAATCCGACCTAAAACAGATAAAGTTTTTGATTGTCATCTTATGATTGCGAATCCAGAAAATTACGTTGAACAATTTTGCAAAGTAGGTTGTGATATGGTATCGTTCCACATTGAAGCTACTAATCATGCAGATAGAGTTATTCAAGTAATAAAAAATAATGGTAAAAAAGCAGGTATTGTACTAAACCCTCAAACACCAATCGAAAGTATTAAATACCTATTGCCAAAATTAGATTATGTTTTAATTATGACTGTAAATCCAGGATTCGGTGGACAGAAATTCATTCCTGAGATGTTAGAAAAAATTGAAGAACTAGCAAAACTTAGAGAAGAAAAGAATTATAACTTTTTAATAGAAG
>ERZ773197.2033-NODE-2033-length-13252-cov-3.415473_pt1 | contig 13252 bp, 9 predicted proteins | sample MGYA00580999_ERZ773197 | MGnify/ENA primary metagenome ERZ773197 (study PRJEB29015, sample SAMEA2738166) | human oral metagenome | biome: human oral; feature: human-associated habitat; material: saliva | place: China | collected 2185 ...
TATTTCAGTCAGATATGAGTTTTATGCCATTTTCTGCTTTCTACTCCCATACTTCGGCATAAAACTGCGCTAATTCGGGTACTTTGATAAAGTAGCGGAAGCGTTCTTTCTGCACAATGTTGTTAGCCACTGAAAATTCGTAATCGGTGGTCTTGCGGGCATAGATCGCTGCCCAAGCATCGAAACAGTGAATTTGTTGCTTTTCTAAGGCTTGAGGACGCAGGTACTTAAAGAGCAAATAAAGCTCAGTAAGTGAATTGGAAATAGTAGTCCCCGATAGAAAAGTAGCCCCCATATCCTTGCCAGTGCGCTCTTGAATAGTTCGCAAGGCAAAAAGCAGGTTGAGGGCTTTTTGACTGCCTTGTGAGTTTCCCAATCCCGCCACTCTATCGTGCCTTGTATTGAACATTAAGTTCTTGAACTTATGGCTTTCATCTACTAGTAGATGGTCAATGCCCATCATCTTAAAATCTACTGTATCATCGGTGCGCTCATTGATGTCGTGTTCTAAGGTTTTGAGCTTTACTTCTAGGTTTTCTTTACGCTTGTACATTCCTTTAATCATCGCACGAGAGACTTCACTGCCTTGTTTTTCCAACTGCCAAAGACTCTCTTCAACATCTTGGAGTTCTTCTTGCAAAATGCTCTGTTGCACCTCGGGGGATTGCGGTATCATCTTAAACTGGTCGTGGGTGAGAATTACGCAATCCCAATCATTGTTTTTGATGTCTCCAAAGATACGCAAACGCTTTTGAGGGGTAAAATCCTCCTTGCCAGGGTAAAGGATTTTAGCAAAAGGATAGGCACGGCGATAGGTCTCGGCTATTTCGTGTACATTGGCTTTAAGCCCTATAATCATCGGTTTATGCGCTAATCCTAAACGCTTCATCTCTTGAGCAGCACAGCACATAATAAGGGTTTTACCAGCACCTACCTCGTGGTCGCAAATCGCCCCATTGTTGAGCTTTATCATCCAAATAGCATCTTTCTGACTATCATACAAATCCTCTATGCCTAAACTCTCTCTATCAAGTCCAGGGAAGGACTGAAAAGAACCATCGTACTGCGGACGTACAAAACAGTTAAAAGACTGATTGTACTGCTCAGCCAAGCGGTCTTTAAACTCCTGACTCTGCTCTAAGAGCCACAGAGGGAAAGCATTGCGTATTTCATCAATCTTGCTGTTTGCCAGTTGAATTGCCTCCATATCGCGCACCTTGACTTCCTTGTCGTCTATCTTTATTTTCTTGGTAATATCAGGGGTGGTATTTACCAAGGCGTTTTTGAAGAGGGCAATACCATCGTAGGTTCTGCTCTCACTTTTTACAGCGTATTTCTCCCAGATATGTAAGTTTTTTTGTCGGCATTCCACTGAAAACTCATCAGTTTGAGCACTGTATTGCACGCCTACCTTGGTATCGAAAAGCGAAGAGGCAAAATCACTATAGATTTGTGGGGAGATCCAACGCTCGCCCAAGTTAAAATCTAATTCTTCAAAAGGAATAGGGGTAGGGATTACCTGCCTGAGTCCCTCTAAAGCGTGCTCAATTTCTGATTGCTTAGGATGTTCAGGGTGAGTATTTTGATATGCTTCTACGGCTTTGATTTTAGTAAAGACATCCCCCGCTTGCCACTTTTGGGCAATTTGGTATTCGTCTTCTATAGGATTGTAAAAGAGTTTGCCCTGTAACTGCGCTTTGACTTCTTCCTCATTGGTGTTAGAAAGCTCAGCTATGTAGGGAATATCCACCCGCCCCAATTCACTTAAGGAAGTGAGTAGCGCCTCTTCAGTAGAAATGTTTTCATTCTTCCTCAGAGAGAATACCACAGGCTTGTGAAAGATATCTGCTTTTTGATAAACACCGTTTTTGATACGCTCTAAGTAAGGAATTTCAGCGCCTGAGGCATCGGTTTTTATTAGCTTGATATTATCAGCACTATTTAGCCGACCATAGTTCTTGACAAAAGTATCGTAAAGGGCATTAAGATTTTCTCTTTCCGTAGGATAAGGGGTATAGGTGGTAGCCTCTTTATGGTACAAATTGGCATAAGCATCACGCAGAGCGATATAGGCAATGGCTTTTTGTCTTTCCAAAGAAGAAAGCGCAAGAGGCACAAAGGTAGCAGCTGTTTTGTTCTTATTGAGATCTTGCAAAAAGCCCACCGTATCGGCTTGTACTACCAAAGTATCTTCTCTGAAATGAGGTAAATATTCTCCCTCAAAAGGTACAGGTTCTTTTAGTAATGATACCGCAGGAGGCGTGTAATACAAAGCAGGAGAAGCTTTTGAAAGCACCTCTATTTCATTCCTTTGATTGACAGGATAAGTAAAAGAAAACAAGTCCAACTTTTGAGCATTCCCTAATTGAGAGGTAGTTGTTTTCTTCTTTGTTTTCTTTTTAGCTCCTGTGGGTATAGTAGGGACTGTTTTTGCTGAAATGTTGGGAGGACTTGCTAAAGTAGCGGTAGCTTCCTGCTCTGATAGGAAATCAAAGAGACTTAGCTGAACGACTTTGGGTTCAACTTTTTGATTCTTAATTTCTTTTGACTCTTTAGAGGTGAGATTAGTATTGGAAATAGCAAAGGAAGGCTCGTTGATTTTGCTTTCAATTTCAATAAATTCTTGCCGTTCAACCTTTTTTACCTCAATTTCCTTTACCTCAATTTTTTGTGAATTAACCTCTTGTAGCCTAATTTGTGTTGTTTGGCTTTGTTGTGCTGTTTCAGGCGATAGATAATGTGCTTTAAAATCGCTTAGGATTCTTTCTTTTACCTCCTTGGCAATACCTTCTACTCCTTCACTATGGGTATAGACCATTGCAGGCTGTCCGTATAGGTTGGTGCCTGCAAGAGCATCCGTACAAATAACGTTTTCTCTTTGTGAAAGATACTCGTTTTGTAGCATCCCTTGTGGTAGCCTTGCTGTATTGCAAAACTGCTCTTCTATAGGGTTTAAAGCGCCTCTTTGACTGTCTTTTTGAAGGATAATAAGATCGCTTCCTGCTTCGGTACCTGCATAATCGGTAAAGAGGTTGTTAGGCAGGCGCACGGCAGAGACAAGGCGCGCATTGGAGAGCATCGCTTGGCGGATAATCTCATTTTGAGGACTATCGGCTACCCCTTGGGAGGTGATATAGGCAAGGATTCCACCTTCCTTTACCATATCCAAACCCTTTAAGAAAAAGTAGTTATGCACCCTACGGGAGGCTTGTACCTTAGCAGGGTCACTACTACGAGAGTAACTCAAATCAAAGACAGCGGTATCGGAAAAAGGGATGTTGCTGGTTACCAAATCAAACTGGTTCCTTTTCAGTGGGCTGATTTGTTCGAAGCCATCGATATGTACTTGCTCCTCGGGGTAAAGATGAGAGAGCACCTTGCCTGTGAGTAAGTCCTTTTCAAAGGCAGTGACAGCAAGAGAGGGGTGCTCTTCTTTAAAAGCACGGATAAAATTGCCTCCTCCTGCCGAGGGTTCTAACATTGTTTGCAGAGGTACGCCTGTTTCCTTTATTGCTGAAGCGATAGCCGAGGTAAGACGCATTGGGGTATAAAAAGCCGTTAGTACAGAATTTCTAAGGCTTTGTACATAGTTTTGGTATTGCCTTTCATCAGTGGAATGTTCTCTAATAAGGGCATACAGACTCCTTACATCTTGCCAAAAGACTTGGTCAGCTTTTGCCCAGTACTTTAAATCAGCTTCAGACTGGTGGGGATTGAGGATAAATTTCAATCCCCCAAAGCCTGAATAGTGTTGCAAGAGTTCTCGCTCTTCTTGGCTTAGAAGCGTGCGCTTTTGCTTCTCTAAATCGAAAGCCAACGCCAGTGCACGAGCATTGCGATTAAAGCTCAGTCGTTTAAGATATGCCATTTTCTTCTATCCATAGTTCGATGGCACCCGTAAGTTCTGTATAGAGGGATTGATAGGCAGCAGAGTGCTGAAAATCCTCATCGATTTCATTCTCGTACTTTTTAAAGTAAGGAACCAGTTCTGGGAAGATTTTTAGGGCAAAGGGGCGCAAATCCTCATCGGCTAATTGAGTGTCGAACTCCTGAGAAACGACCTCAAAGACCATATCAAAGGGAGAGAAGAAGAGCCCATCGAAGAGTACTCCTGAGGCTATTTTATCACATTCAGGAATACTGATACCCGCCTCAAAAGCCTCTTGGTAAGCCTGCGCAGCATACTCACTTCTGTCCTTGATAAAGACAGTGTCTGCTAAAAGATTAGGAAAGCTCGTTTGTAACAGCTCTTTGAGTCTTAACTCGTAATAAGACAATGACCCTAAGGTAGTGTCAGAGATCTGGGGTTTGGTTTGTGTTTCTTTCATTGTTAAAATTACTTTTAATGGGTTCAACAAATTTTAATTTTTACAAAGTGTCGTTCTGCAAAGATATATTTACCACGATTTTCCAAATAGGGCAAAAAGGCTCTCCTCCTTTTTCAGGGACATCTGTTTTTAAAAGGGTTCTTCTAAATTTTTTCCCTGTGCTAAGAACTCTCTCTTTGAGCCTCTCGGCTAGTTCTTCCTCCTTGATAAAAGAAAGAACATAGCCCAAGCGCTGGAAAATAGAGACAGGTGTAGAGAGGATTACCTCTGTAGGAAGTTCTTGCCAACTCAGATGTTTTTTAATCCTTTGAATTACCTCTACTGCTTTTTGAATGCCTCCTATCTCTTTTTCATAGAGGAGCAAATCAACCGCAGTGAGCTCCAAAGAGGCTACCCGTAAAGTTCTTTCCTCTATAGAAAAAGGTAAGGTTTTTCTTTTTACTCCTATTTCTCTTAAGTCTTTGATATCCTTTTTGACAAGGTAACGAATCTTACTTTGTCCCCTAAAGGAATCCCTCAGCGGAGGTAAGGAGGTTATCACTGTAATTTCATTTGCCTGTAAAGCCTCTTTGGGAGATAGATGTACTTCTACTGCACTGAGCAGGGCTACATAGTATTCCCTTTTTAGGTGTTGCATCAGTGTTTCAATGTAGAAATAAGGCTTTCCCTCTTCTCTGATAGCTTTGTTATCAGTAGCATTACCAATGTCCACAAAACGGACGATGCTATAGATGCCATTCCAAAGAGGCAGGAGCTTTCCTTGCTTTTTAAGTGTTCCTAAAGTATTGAGAATAGTTTTTTCTTTAAGGTGATCAAATACCTCTTTTAGCTCCTGCATAGAAAAGCTGTAAATACCCTTTTCCTCCAATGATTGTATCCACTTTCGTATGGTTAGTCCCTTCATATTGAAAAATATATATCGTTGCAAAACATTTGCAAAAGTACTATATTATTTCTAAAGAGCAAATATATTGAAACAAAAAGTTATCAACAGGAGGACTAAACTTCACTTAGGATATGGTACATAATCAGTTGTGTTAGCTCACAGACTTTCTTTACTGAAAGTTTACCTAACCTTTGTTAGTATTTTCGCTTTTTGGAAGTTTTCTCAGGAAACTCAAAGGCGGTTTCACCATTTTCTTTCAAATGTATATAGGCATCGAAAGTGCTGCCTGATTTGCTTTTCATTCCTTTTATCAGAGGTGTTTTCCCTTTTTCAAAGAGCGTTTTGAGCAGCTCATCAGTAAGAGGTTTGCCACATACATTCCTAAAAAGCACATAACCACAGTCCTCATCAGGGCATTTGGCTACCTTTTCAAACAGTAATAAGGAAGCATTTCTGCATTTAGGACAAGTGATTTTGAGTTTTTCTTTTTGGGGTATATCCATAGCCAAAAACGTATCAGTAAGACTATGGGTATAGGCTTCCATATCCGAAGAAAAACTATCGGGAGAGAGCTCTCCTTGTTCTATCTTTTGCAATTGACTTTCCCATTCGCCTGTAAGGGCAACATCGGCTATAGTAAGTGATTTTACCCACTCATATACCTGCATTCCTTTATCGGTAGGAATAAGAGACTTTTGTTTGCGTTCAATATAATTGCGCTTTAAAAGCGTCTCAATAATAGCGGCACGTGTGGCTGGAGTACCTATACCTGCTCCTTGTAATAACTCACGTTGCGCTTTATCTTCTAAGGTCTTTCCTGCTGTTTCCATAGCCCCCAACAGTCCTGATTCGGTATATAAAGCAGGAGGTCGGGTGGTTTTAGAAAGGATTTCAACGGCTTTAATCTTTATACTTTCTCCTTGTACAAGTTCAGGCAGCACTTGATTGCTATCACCTTCATTGTCTTTTTCACTGTCTTTGGCAGTTTCATCAGAGTAAAAACCACCGATAGCGCGCCAACCCGCTTGTAACACTTGAACACCTTTTACCAAGAAGTCAGTGTGCAGAGCCTCCAGTAGAGTCTTTTGCACTTCTTTTACACAGGGTTCAGATACCGCTTCCAAAAGTCGGGTGGCAATCATCTTGTAAATAGTGTTTTCTTTTGCTGTAAGGTTGGTAGGAAAGCGCTCTGTAATAAGAAGTCCGTGATGGTCTGTTACTTTCAAATCATTAACCATCTTCTTATTCAGCGCCCCAATTTTTACAAGTTTAGCTTCGTTGGCGTATGCCTCACTTTCTTGTAACAAACGTATCAGCTGTGGGATTTCTTCCCATACATCCTCTGAGATGTACTTACTACCAGTACGTGGGTAAGTAATGTATTTTTGCTCGTAGAGACTTTGAGCGATTTGCAGGGTCTCATCGGCTGAAAAGTTCCATTTTTTATTAGCTTCTTTCTGAAGACCTGTTAGATCATAGAGCAAAGGAGGTTGTTCTTTTACCACTTCTTTTTCAGTGGAAATCACCTCGGCCATTGGAGACTTTTCTAATTGTTTTTGTAAGGCTTCAGCTTCCTTTTTATCCTCAATTTTAGCTGAGATACTGAAAAAATCAGTATAGCTTTTTTGGTGCTTGAGTCGTAATTGATAAAAAGGTTTCTTTTGAAAATGTGTGTGCTCTAAAAATCTTTTACAAACCATTGCTAAGGTAGGTGTTTGCACCCTTCCTAAGGAATAAATCCCTTCACCTATGGCTATACTTAGGGCTTGGGTAGCATTGATACCCACCAGCCAATCAGCCTCACTACGCTTTTGAGCAGAGGCATACAGCAAATCAAAAGCACTTCCTTCTTGCAGATTGGCAAGTCCTGTTTTGATACCTTTTTCGGTTAAGGAGCTAATCCAAAGCCTTTGAAAAGGTTTTTGACATTGCAAATATTCATAGATATAGCGGAAGATCAGTTCTCCTTCACGACCTGCATCGGTGGCTACAATAATGGAACTACACTTCTTAAAAAGGCTATCAATGATTTTAAGCTGTTTTAAAGCCATAGGGTCTGACCTATAGCCTTTCTTATCTTCAGGGATTTGCTTGGGTACCAGCACAAAGGGATGAGGTAAAATGGGCAGGTGTTCTCTGTAAAATCCTACACAACCATAAGCCTCTGGGAGGGCTAATTGCACCAAATGCCCTAGAGCCCAAGTAACGGCATAATCATTACCTAACAAATATCCATCTTGTTTTTCACTTGCCCCCACTATAGCGGCAATCTCTCTTGCCACACTGGGCTTTTCTGCTAATATAACTTTCATTTTTCTACGTGTATTGAGGTTAAAAATTAGAGTTATACTTTGCGTCCCTTGGACTTCTTAGCAGTTTCTTTTTGAGCTGTTTTTTCTGATTGCTTTTGAGGGCGTTTTTCTTCTTTGGCTTTAGAAGTTTCAGCTTTTTGCTTGGTAGAAGAAACTTTATCAGTAATGTCCTTTTGAGGATTGTTAAAACTCATCTCTACCTTACCTTTGTCCTTGTCAAAAGTAAAATAACCGCTATAGGTTTTACCGGCTTTGCTCTGTAAACCTTCTAAATAAATAGGATTACCCTTGCTCAGTTCCTTGTGTTGCTCTTCGGTAAGAGTTACCCCTCGTATGACTGTAGGAGCCTCAGTGAGTTTCTCTTGATTAGCAAGTTTAGGAGCTTTGTCTTCAAAAAGAAATTCCACATAACGCTTGTCGGCATTGAACTGCACGGTTGCGTTAAAAGGCTCTCCTTTTTTAGAGGTCATTCCCTCGACAAACAGAGGCTTGCCTTCTTTGAGCGTTTGTTTTTGCTCCTGGGAGAGTTTGACTCCTTTGATTTCATCGGGGACTTTGATATGTTCACTGCGCAAGGCAATGATTTCATTGGTGAGCCTATCAATACTGATAATAGAAGGGATTTTCTCTTGAGTTTTACTATTGGTAAGTTCAACTGTACGTCCCATATTTCCTGTGGTAAGCAGGTTCTTTTTATCCTCTTCTGAAAACTCGTGACCAAAGAAAGGATAATCCAATTGTGGTTCCTTGCGCATCCCGTGAATGGCTACTGCTACTTTTCCATCAACTTCTCTTAGGGACAGACGAGCATCAAAGCGGGTTACTGTAGAGCCTAAATTGAAACTAATAGGTACCAGTTCATTGGTTTTATAACCTTTTAAGAGGGGCTCTAATAGGTTCCTCTTCTCTAAAGACTCTCGACTCACCCCTAAGTTTTGTAGCGTTTCCCAATCAATAGCATCAGGGTTGTACTTGAGTTCCTCTTGGGCAGGAGTATTTTGAGATTGTGCCTGAGCAGGAGCTTCTTGTGCTTGCGCTTGAGCAGGAGCTTCTTGTACTTGTGCTTGAGCAGGAGCTTCAGAAGGGGTCTGAGCAACGGCAGTCTCTCCTTCTTGTTTTAGAGTAGCTGCTTTTTGCTCTTGTTTGATATACTGCTCAGGAGATACTTCGTACTTCTTGAGGTATTCCTTACCCTTTTCAGTGAGCTTTGCCAGATGGTTTTGAAGTTTTTCTATCGTATTTACCGATTTTTCTATCGGTATTTTAAAGAAAGAAAAACGAGAAGGGTTCTGGGCTTGGCGCATAAAATTGCTAAAGAAATTAGACAGCATATTACCTTGCTTGTCTACTTTCATAAAGTCATCCAAGGATTTGCTGTCAGCAGGAGCCATTTTTAACTCTCCTTTCTCATCAATTCCTTTTACAGCTTTAAGCTGTTTTTCTTCTTTGTCAAATACCAGTAGGATATCAGATAGTTGTTCATCCACTGGGATTTGATTGTCGTAATTTGCCGTATCGGCGTGTTGATTTTCTGCCATTATTTAAACATCTTTTTTAATTTGGGGGTAAAATTACTCCCTTTGTAAGACGTCTAAGAGAGGCTGTCCTTTTTAGGCATAGTATTTCCGTTTTTGGCTTTTAAGGCTGTTACTGGCACACTGAAATGTTCTCGGATAAATTGATGTACATCCGAAAGCTTGTAGTATATTTTGCCTGATATGGTATAATAAGGCAGTTTGCCATTGGAGCGATACCTCTGCAGGGAACGTGCAGAGATTTTAAAGGTGAGCATCAAGTCTTGATTGTCCAAGAGTTCCTCACCATCCAAGCTGTTTTTGCGTTTTTCAGCTTTGTCTATTTGCTCTTTAAGCAAATCAAAACGATCCATAATGCGTTCCATCCACGCTATAAATTCTATTCTGTCGATTTCCATTTTTTATATTTGTTTAATACTTCGATTGTTAGATCTTAATCTTAGAATATCTAAAAGTTCTTCTTATCCTTGTGAGTTCTTGTTATCCTCCAAAAGTTCTTTTAGCACACTGCCCATTCCTAAGAGTTGGTCATTACCCTCTTGAGGAACTAAAATGCCCATTTCTTTTAAGGTGCGGATATAACCTTTTGCGGTGCGTTCCTTTACATCAGTCCTTTTTTGAATTTCTATGTTCAGTTCTTGAACTGTCCACAAAGTTCGCTCTTTAAAAAGAGGAGAAACTAACGAGGCTAAGATACTGGCTTTATTGGGTTTTTGGTCTTCGTTTTTTTGATTGCCTACATAGCTATGCATTCCCAGTTCATTGTTCCATCTAAAAAGTATTTGTGGGGTATCGCTAAGACTGCCATTGCGAATTTTCATAGGTTTGACCGCTGAGATAGGACTGTTCTTCTCCCTTTCGATAGAAAGCACTGCCGTTGCTTTGCGTTGTAGTTCAGAGCCTAAATGACCTCGGAGTTTAAGTCCGCTTGGGGTGAGGTGTAATACACATACGATACAGGTTTTGTAGTTACCTGCCAAAAGGTAAAGCTCTTCTATGAGTTCCACACTTTCTTGCTCGTTATTCACAGCTCCAATAAGGTCGGCTATGCCATCGATGACCACCAAATGCACTCCTGCACATTGGTAGTAAAAACTCTCCAAACCCTCACGAATGACCTTTAATCGCTCTCTGCGAGGGAGTTGGGTGAGGCAAAAGGCGTGTAGCAAATCAGGAAGAGAGGTTAGTTTAGCTCTTTTAAGCAGTTTGCTGATGTTTTGATAGAGCTGGTCTTGAGACTGTTCTGTATCGAAAAATAGCACCACTTTATCTTTGGGACAAGGCAGTAGCGTTGTGCCCAATGTGTCAATAGGTAGGTTCTTACTGTTAAGACAACCTGCAATGAGGGCACTTACATAATGACTTTTGCCTGTACCTTCGCCTCCTGTAATACCCAATAAACTACTCTGTACTCCTACAGGAGTTCCGCCAATGGAGATGATTGTTTCTTGTTTTTGGGGAGGTTTATCCCATTGAATTTCGCAGTTTTTAAGTAGCGATAGGCTTTCTTCATAGTGTTTGCTAAGGGTCTGATAAAAGAGTTGTAATAGGTCTCTACCCGTTTTACCTTGCGCAAAATAATCGGATATATCTTTATCCTTTTTAGTGCCTGAAAGAGGTAAGACCAAACGAAATACTTCTAAAGGTGCTATTTGGGCTTGTTGCTCTAAAGAGGCTCTTTTACCTGTTTCGTCGCTATCAAACAAAAGGACTAAATGTCGGAATCGCATTTTTAGCTTTTGGAGTTTTTGTAAATGAATGTGGGCTGTTTCGCTATTGAAACAGATAGCCGAAAAGCCTCTACTGGCTAAGCTCATCACGTCCTTTTCGCCTGCGGTGATAAAGAGAATGTCGCCTTGTAGAGGTAGCTGAGACTCACCAAAGCAATAGTTTTCGGGATTACCTCCATAGAGAAAACGCAGTTTAGAAAAGGGACGATAGACCTTTAAATGCTTTTTAAAAAGGTAAGCAAACATCCACTCATTATAGGTGGAGGTAATAGTGTAAGGTTTGCCGTCTTTATTGGTGCTTGAATAGCTTTGCAGAGAGATCACGTTGTACCTGTTTAGGATTTCTTGAGTGATACCATATTGCTGCCAATAGGCTAACTCTTCTTGGGTGAAAGGTTTTTGGGTGAATTGGTAAGAGATAGATTTTTTAGTTTCTGGGGTAGTACTTTCTATGGTGATAGTGGGAGGTATTTGAGGTTTTTGTGTAATTATAGAGGTGGATTCCTCTAAACCCAGATGTAAATCTCGATTGATAATCTTTAAGATTTCAATAAAGTCAGAGGCATTTCGGCAGTCCAATTGATAGAGGTAACCTACTAAGAAAAAACAGTCACCCCTGAAAGTATCGTTGCCAAAATCTTTCATCTTATAAATCCCCTGTCTGTCCTTATAGATATTGCAGGAAGCATTTTTATCGTCATAGAAAGGGTTTTTAAAGTTTTTACCTACTCGCCAGTTGCCTTGTAGATAGTGCTGGAAGACCTGTAGTCCTCCTTCGGTTCTACTTAAAATATCTTGCTTTTTCAACATAACCTTTGGCTTTTTGAGTGAGGGATTGCAGGTAGCTTTCAGTGTTTTCTACCGATTGACTGATAAGGAGTTTGCGAATGCTTCCCAAGGTATAGAAATATTGTCCATAGATTTTGGAGTAGGTGATTTCATTGCGTTTGCGCATTCGCCATAGGGTTTTCTCACTTAGGTGGAGATATTGACAGATTTCTTTTTGGTTGAGCCACAAACTATCCCACTCAATAGGCTCTTGTTTGAGTCGGTTTTCAATGCATTGGAGTTGCTCCATAAGAGCTTTCCAAGCGGATTCTTCAATGGTGATTAAATTCATTGCGTATAGGGTTAAATTCTCGGCGGCAAAGTTCTGACAAATACCAAACATAAACTGCCAAGTACTACCCATTGAAATGTGCATTTTAACGCAGTTGAAGTGATTTTTATTTATTACGTTGATTGTAAAGAGATTAATAGGTGTTTTAGAAGATATTAGAGATGTTTATAGGAAGAAATATCTAAAAATGCCAATGGGCTATAATGGGCTTTTTTTGAGAAATGGAGGTAAAAGTGTGTAGGGAGTTTCTATAGAAGAGTTAAATTGAAAATAATGAATATAATATTTGAATAAATCCTTCTCCCTAAAAAAGGGAAATTGTCTATTTCCCTAAAAAACTGATTAAACAATGTTTAAACGTTTTTATTTGAAGTTAGCAAAACTACTTTTGATCGGAGTTGTTTATATAAACCAGTAAAGAGGCTTTTACTTCATCAAGGAAAGGGGTGAGACTTTTTGAACGTCCTTTCATACGATGGAAAACATGGTACTGCTCTGCTAATTCTACCTTAAAGAGCTTCTCAAAGACTTTGGTAATCCGACTAATAGGGAGTTTTCCATAAGAGATACATCCAACAGAATGTAATCCATAGATGAGTTCTACTAGTTGGCTTTTTTTGCCTGTCCATTGAAGATTTAGTGCTTCTAAAAGTAGTTTTTCTTCTTTAACTTCAGTACGAAAAAAAAAGATAATCGGAGAGTTCCTTGGCAGCCCCTATCTTAGCAACTTCAAAGCTACGAGAAGTAGAAAAGGCTCCATCAAAAGAAAACAAATACCCCTCATTGCTTTGAGGAAGGTAGTCGTAATTGCGAGTAAAATACTCTACATCACGATTGGTTCTTCCTAACGCAATGTAACTAAAGAAATCGGTTGCTTCTAAAGTCTCTGACTCTTTAACCCATTGGGTTTCTTTGTCTTTTAGAAACTTTTTAGCAGCCTCAGTAGAGAGTAAAGTTGCTTTACTTTCTATCTGGTAGATCTCATTATAGAAAATGAGTCTGCTAACGATTTGAGGTTGTACCTCGCGGAAGAAATGTATCTCTTCTGCTTGGTCCGTAAAACCTCGTTGCTGTACCTCTTCCTTGACCTTCCTTAAGAGGTCTTTTAGGAATTGTACCATTTGTAAAGATTCTTTAACCACGGCGGATCCTTCCAGCGTGATTTGGCGTTCTCTTACAGCCAACTGATTCAAAATTTGTTGAAACATAGAATCAAATATTTAAATGATTTATTGCGCTATATTACAAAAAAACAATGATATACGCAAACTAAAAAAAATCTTCATTTTTTAAACAGTTGGTTTGCAGAATATTTACAATTAGCTCCACGCAAACGTGCGC
>ERZ773197.2034-NODE-2034-length-13246-cov-4.764385_pt1 | contig 13246 bp, 11 predicted proteins | sample MGYA00580999_ERZ773197 | MGnify/ENA primary metagenome ERZ773197 (study PRJEB29015, sample SAMEA2738166) | human oral metagenome | biome: human oral; feature: human-associated habitat; material: saliva | place: China | collected 2185 ...
TGAAACAAAGGAAATAGAGCCGAAGAATCCTGTTTCTGTTCGTCTTACCTTTGACAAGAAGGCTGTTCCCGAAGAAGCAAATGCGGATACTGTAGCCATCCACCATATCGTAGAGGATAAGGATAGCGGTAAGGTGAAAATGGTGGAGACGGTTGTTCGTGCTGAACTTGAAAAGAAAGCAGAAGAGCTGGCTGCAGTTGCTGAACCAGAAGATGATGAGAAGTCTTTAGAGGGGAATTTACAAAAGAAACAGACCGTCTATAGTGAAGCTCTAAAGAAGTTGGAAAGAGAAGTCAACTTATCAGAGGAAAAGGAAATAGTAACAAAAGAGTTTGTTGTAAGTGCATTTTCTGCGTATATTGTGACATGGCAGTGCAATCCGTCGGTGTTCTATGGAATACGCTTTCATTATGTAGATAGAAATTTTAAGGAAATTGGTCCAACTGTCTATGAAAAGATTACTAAATGGGAGGACCAAATAGGAAATACTTCGTATAATAATCCGATTTATTATAGAAAAGGTGATTTGGCTAATTCTATTGCGTATAAAACGTTTGAAAACTTTGAGTTCAAAGATATTGGAGGACAAAAGAGCGTTAATGCCGGTACTCCTTATGTGGCCTGGCCTGAGCTGGTGGAAGGAGAAGTGAGAACAGATAAAGAAACTGTATATATTAAAGGGATGGAAATAATTTCCATAGATAAATCTGGGTTTAGGTGGAATTCTTTAAATCCTAAAAGAGAGTTTTACACCAAATTCACATGGGGATGTGCGTATACTGATTTCTATTTTATATATGAATTGAAAACAAAAGAGAATAAGCCTAAAGAGAAAAATATTTCCCCCATTCTAAGCAATGAGAAGTTTATCACAGATAATTTGAATGGAACTTATGATTTGACGCTTACCGGGCAGGTGAAAGAGGATAGCAATAATAAACAAAAATTGGATATTGTTTTTGTTTATGACAATACTGCTGTAATGGCTACAGACTTTGGTTTTAACGAAAAGTTAAAGAAGCTAAGTGAGGAGGATTATGTAAAAGATAAGAATAGCGCTAAGTCAACCAAAGTAAAGAATGAAATCAAAAAGTTCATTGAGAGACTTTCGCAATCAGATAGTGATGTACGTTATGCACTTGTCACCATGGATGGAGACAAAGGTTTTGGCAACATAGTTGAGGGGGTTAAAGCGAAGTATGGTTCTCCTAAATCCATTCATTACAAGAATACCAATGCAATACTTGGCGGCGATGAAAATAACAAGGACATCAATATAGTTGGAGAGTATCAAGGTGATAAAGGAAGCGCCAAAGTGTGGCTTGATGAAGCTACTGATTATGATGGATTGAGTAGCGGATTTAATGTAAATGACAAAGCCTATAATGATACAAAACATGTTATGGGTTTCACCAAAGATACTAAGGTAATTCTTGATAAGCTAAATGATCTGGATGAAAAGAAGAGCACCTTTAATAACAAAGATAAGAGAACCGTTAGTGGAGAAAACTATGCATCAGCAATGAAAAATGTGAGAACTCTTTTGAGAGATGGCACGGAGTATGAAGTTGCCAAAGGCGGTGTAACTAATGACGAATCCAAAGTAAGAGAAGAAGCGGAAAAGATTGTCGTATTTATTGCCGGTGGAAATCCCAAGTTTGCTACAATTCCAAAGAAAACAGAAAAGGAAAAGAAAAAGGAAGAGGAAAAGAAAAAGGAAGGGAAGCAATATAATTATATTTTTGAGGATACGCATCGGTATAATAATTCTGATTATTATATCATTCGTAGGAGTTATCAAGAGGGATGGAGTTACGGCAATGGATACAGTATAAATTTTCCTGCATTAAATCAAGCTAGAGGGGAACTTAGCAAGTTGACCAATATAGATGCGTTCTATAGCATTGGTGTAGGAGCAAAAACTAATTGGAAGTACCTGAATGACTTTGCCATGGGGCAGTACTATGATGAAGACGGCAAGCACAGAACGGGTGAAAACTACGATGAGAAAAAACATCCTGACAGAAGAGAAAAAGCTTTGGCAGAAAATGTAAGGTATAAGTGCTTTGATGCTTCCTCTGAAGAAAAGTTAGCTTCGGCTTTCCAGCATATATTTGAGCGAGTAGCGAGAAACCATGTTCAAAACATCGTAATCCGAGACGTTCTGACAAATTATGTTCAGCCGATCATGAAGGACGACGGTGAGCCGGATGTAATCGGACAACTGGTTAAGATGGAGTCGAATGGGGTCGAAGTTGCAGATGCAGGTGTTCTTAAACCGGCTGAAATGAAGAAGCTTGGCTTAGAGGGCTTCACAATAGTAGCAAAAGAAGTATCTGCCAGTAAAACCGGGATAAGCGGACTGAACTATGACGGAAAGAGATGGCTTCTTACCTTAAAGACAATTCCTGAAGATTTCGCTTTACCGCCAGGCTACGACATCCGCATGGTGGCTAAGGTAAAACCGACTAAAGAAGCCGAAGAATTATTCAAGAGTAATTCAGGTTATAAGAACAGAGGGGATATAAAAACGGATTTAAACGATATTTATATAAAAAATCTGGGGAAATGGTATCCTGAGACTGCGGGAAATGACGGAAAGTTCAATTCTTCGGCAGGTAAACTTGGATTGTTCACGAATGAGTATGCAGATATTTCTTATAAGACCAAAAAGCCGGATGGTTCAGAAGAAACTCCGAATCCTAAACCGTACAACAAGCCGATTATTGCTAGAGGCTCTCTTACCATAGAAAAAACCTTCAAAGGTCTGGAGGAAACCACATTCTTGAATGATAGCACGGGTGAGTTGACCGACTTTGGCAAAAAGATACTACAGCAGCTAAGGTTTGAAGTCCATGTACGAAATTTGACTGAAATAAAACAAAATGGACATAAAGAATACACAGTTCAAAAACTTTTGCCGGTTAACTTTAAAGATGATGAACCGAAGTGGAATGGACAAACAAACTTTAAAGAAGGTGTGACATTTGGAGTTACAGGAACGGATGATCTTAGCCACAATGTCACCATCAAGATAGAACGTGATAAAGATAATCATACGAAGCTTAAGATTACGGTTGATAATCTTATTCCGAGCAAAGAGTACACGGTTTATGAATATTATAGTGGTGAGATTGTTGGGAATAAGCCAGAGGAAGTTTTGGATTCCGAAAAAGGTGTTAGTTATCAACTTGTACTTGATGCTGATGCAACGAATGTCAATCACATTGCATTTGCTGGTGGTAGATCATTAGAACCTTCTGAATGTAACGGGCAAACAGAAGCCTTCAGGATAACGAATAAGTATAAAAAGGAGGAAAAGTTAGCACCTCCAACAGGCTTAGTGCGCGACATCACTCCATACATCCTCAGCATCTTCGGCTTCACCCTGATGGCGGGTGCATACTTCGCCATTAACAAAAAGAAAAGAAGGGAGATTTAAACCAATCTTTTCAGAACGTAGAAGAGGAATTGCAAGTTTCATCTACTGCAAAACTCTAAAGCAGAAAGGATAGCCACAAACGATATCCTTTCACCAATCAGAACTAGCTATAGTTCATTGAAAATCTTATAACGAGTCTCTTCCGATGCAGATACAGCTGCTGAAGAAGAACAAAGTTGGAAAAGAACTTCGATGCACCGAATATCGACGAAAGGAGTTGAAATGGCGACTCCGGTGTCTCCAACAGCAGATGCATCTGCATCGGAAGAGAACTTGTTTAGACACGTGTATTATCGACCGGACAAGAAAGAATATAAGGCTTTCAAGTAGCACAATAAATCGAAGGATCGCAACCTTCTGTTTATATATCACACAATGTTTCTACTATTTTTTAAAAAGGGAGAGAAAACATGAGAAAGAATTTTAACAAACTCGCAACTCTGGCATTATCCGGAATGATGGTAATGTCTATGGCAGTGCCTGCATTCGCGGCATCAAATTTTGAAAAGGTTAGTGATTTTCCTAAGGTGGTTCATACTGATGGAAAGACCTTAGCACCTTCAACAACTTTTGAGTTCGAGGTTAAGGAATTACCCGCAGAAGGAGAGCACAAATATAAGGTAGAGGTGAATGGACAGGAAGTTGAGAGAACTGCGGAGACTAAAGCAGGTATTAAAGACGCTTTAAAGCTTACTCCGGTAACTTTCAAGCCTGTAGCAACGGAGCTGGGAGAAGCTGATTCAGAGGGTGCACACTTCAAGAAAAATTCTGAAGTTCAAATTGACAAAAATGCATTTGCAGGAAAAGAAAACGGTGTATATGTTTATAAGCTGACAGAGAAGAATTCTGGATACGAAGGCGTTATCTATTCTAAGGCAGAATATAAGGTTTATGTATTTAAGTATCAGGATGATGCAGGAAATGACAAATTTGCAACTGAATTTGTTGCAGTAAAGGATGCAGAGAATAACGTAATAAGCCAGAAGGTTACTCAGATTAATAACAACTACGGAAAGCATAATCCGCCTCATAATCCGGATATTCCTCCTGTAACACCTCCCGGCGGAACAGTTCCAGATCCTAATCCTAACGATACCACACACGATGTAGAGATTACGAAGAATGTTGTATTAGCCGGACTTGGTGACAGAAGTAAAGACTTCGATTTCTATGTTACAGTCAAGCCAAAAAATAAGAAAGCAGTACAGAAAGATGAGAACAATAAAGATATTCCGGAAATGTACCATGTTGAACCGGTTGGTAACAGTAATTTAGGATTCACTGCTCTTACAGCTGATGTTGAAAGTACAGGATTTAAAGTAAAGCATGGAGATGGTATCCATATCTATGGATTAACTGAAAAGGATGAGGTTATCATTCGAGAGGGTAAGAATGAGTATGTAATGACTGTTAAGAATACAAGTCCTACAGATAAGACTTATCTTTCTGCAATTGTACCTGCTAAAGATGCTGACAACAACGATATTGAAAATACGGGAGCTTTCACTCTAATAAAGGATAAAGCAAAGGTTGAAGTAGAGAACAAGAAAGCTTTTATTGCACCGACAGGTATTGTAATGAATGTTGCTCCGTATGCTATGATGCTTGCTGTAGCAGGTGGCTTGGGTGTAGTATTTGTAAATCGCAAGAAGGAAGAGGAATAATTTCCAAATCTTCTATATAGCACACATCAAAATCTTTCCAAATAACTTACTGGGCAAACAAATCTTCTTCTCCAAGCTTGGTGAGTGAAATAGGAAATTTTGAATCAGTATGAATCCCGGGGATAACCTCCCCGGGGGAATACTGCAATACAGGGTTTGTAGATTATAAACTTTGAATTCTATGGCAAGGAAAAGTCAAAGTGTATTGTGTACACACCGTGTACAGGGAAAAGGAGTGGAAAGGACAGAGAATGAACATAGCAGCGAGAGCCGCGAAGCTGGGTGATAGAGTGTTGTCTTATATTGCTATTATTCTTATGGTGACGATGCTGTCCTACGGAGGATATTCTCTTTGGGATACTTACGTGACCATGACAGGTGCCTTTCTAAGTAAAGGATTTCTGAAGTATAAACCGGATTTAAATAATCCGGAAGAAACTAGGTTAAGTTTGCAGGAGCTTTTGGCCATCAATCCGGATACGAGGGGGTGGATTACTCTTGATGGAACGCACATTGACTACCCTATGGTGCAGGGCGAAGATGACATGGAGTATGTCAACAAAGATGCTACAGGAGAGTTTGCCTTATCCGGTGCTATATTTTTAAGTGCTGAAAATAAGCCGGATTACAGTGACTCCTATATGTTAACCTATGGACATCATGTTGAAAATGGTGCTATGTATGGTGATGTGATGGAGTTTCTTAAAGAGGACTATTTTGAAAAAAACCGAACAGGCCATCTTTTTTTACCGGATGGAAGGGCAAGAAAGTTAGAAGTTTTTGCCGTAATAGAATGTGATGCTTATGACAGGATGATCTATAGTGTCGATGATAAAAAGGGACAGATTATGAATCTTGTAAATTACCTTGAAGAGCATTCTACACATTTTAGGGATATTGGGATGAAAGAATCGGATCAGGTGATGGCACTATCCACCTGTGTATCGTTGGAAACCAATGGTCGAGCAGTGGTTATGGTGAGAGTTGACCCATAAAGGGAGGAGTAACGGAGATGAGAGCGAAAGAGTTTTTTATAAGGGCTGGCAAGCTTCTATCAGCTGTGCTTTTCCTTTCGGTAGGGCTGAGCATGGCTTCACAGGCAACGGGGCAATGTACACTAACGTTTCCCGTGGAGATCAATGTCTCCGGGAATGCCCCAGAAACGACATATCGTGTAAAGATGGAAGCAGATAAGAAGAATCCAAATGCTCCTCTTCCAAGTCCAAGCGAAATTGCAAAAGTTGGATCTGGAAGTAATCAGAAACACGAGGTGAAATTTGAGATTACGTATACTGAAAAGACAAGAGAGGGAGAGGATTTAATCTATAAAATCAGACAGACTACGGAGGCTGCGAACAATTTAAAGCTGAGCAAAGATGAGTATACTGTAATCGTGCAAGTTTTTGAGGACGACGGATCTTTAAAGGCGGTTTATTGGGTTGGTAAGAAGGATTCTAAAACGAAGAGTGGAGGAATAAGCTTTACCAATAGCTATAACAGAAGCCCGAATCCCGGTGGCGGAGGAGATACTCCTCCCGGTGGTACTACACCCGGAGGTAATACACCTCCTAACCCGACACAGCCTACTCCGAAGATTCCGGAAGTGCAAGGAGAGGTAAGACCTTTTGATCCGGTAAAAGCGATACAGAAAGTTCCCGAGGTTTTTGGGGCAATCAGAAAGGTTGCAACGGGAGACAGCAGCTCTATGGCACTATACGGCTTGTTTGCCGCTACATCAATGTGTTCCTTATTCTTCTGGGGAATTGGACAGAAAAAGAAAGAGAAGAAAGCCTAAGGGTATCAAATGCTTCCTATTATATATAGATAAGCATAGGATATAAGAAACAACTTGTGTGATACCTTTACAGGGGGATGGTTAGTCTTTAGCTACAGAGGTATTGAAGAGAGTCTTCGGCGTAGATTTCTACGCCGGGGGCTCTTTGCTGTCGTTTTTTCATCCGGATGATCCGCTTATCGGGGAGTCTATTTGCTTTCCGTAAGCCAATCCACTATATATAGGAGTTCTATACCTTTTATGTTTCCGCTATCTTCATAGCGTCCTGTAATCAGTACCTTTCTGTGATTATCGGGAATTTGCAGTAGATTATCCGTTTCGAGGGTATTGCCTGGTAGTCGGTAGCAGACTTGGTAATACTCGACGCTTCCATTCTTTCTTGCTATAAAGTCAATTTCCTTCTCTTCAAGTCTTCCGACATCGACGGTATAGCCTCTACGGAGCAATTCCATAAAGACAATGTTTTCCAAGCGATTTCCGTAATTGCCTTCCTGGAATCCTACTGCTATGTTTCTAAGACCGTGATCCACCATAAAATACTTTGCATTTTGTCGTAAGTAAGCTTTTCCACGTAAATCATAAGGCATTGCTTCATAAAACAAAAAGGCTTCCTGTAGTAAGTCCAGATATTTTCCTACAGTATGATAGGAAATGGATAGTTTCTCGTGGGATAAAAGATTGGATATCTTTGTGCTGCTGATCATCTGCCCTGCATTATCGGCTAAAAAAGAAACGATTCTTTTCAGCGCGAAGGTATCTCGTACATTTCCTCTGCTTGCAATATCATTTAAAAGTATGGAGTCATATATACCTGAGAGAATACCGGACTTCAGCTCCTCGTTGGAGAGAATGACTCCGGGAAGTCCTCCGTACTTTTCATATTCTTTATAGGCGATATCCGTTTCTCGTGTATTTAGGGGAATTCCTTTCGCCTCCAGAAACTCATGAAAGGAAAAAGGATATACAGGGATTTCTACATATCTCCCACTAAGCAGGCTTGCTAACTCTCCGGACAATAGCCTTGCATTAGACCCGGTAAGAACTATATCGCAGTTATAACTTACCCGAAAACCGTTGATGACCTCTTGCCATGCATCGACATATTGGACCTCATCAATGAGAAGATAAAAAGTTTTCCCGTCTTCAGGACAGAGACGCTCCAGTAAAGTGCCTAAATCTTCCTTGGACTGCACGTTTCGATAGGCATAGGCCTCCAAGTTAAGGTATACAATATGGTCAGAAGGAACGTTCTCGCTCTCTAGGTACTCCTTATACTGTTTTAATAGTACAGACTTCCCGGAACGACGAACTCCGGTAATAATTTTAATGAAGTCGGTATCTCGAAAGGATATTAACTTGTTTAGATACTGTGCTCTTAAATACATAAATCTCCTTTTCTCTGCTTGCTTTACTTGAAAAGACTTAGAAAGTACCTAGAAAGGACGGCGCAGGTAAGAATCTTATTCTTATATTTTTTTGCAAGCCTGTTCTTATAGTAGTACAGAATTATACTTCTGTAAATTGGTAAATTATAAGATTTATAGAACTATACTTCTGTAAATTAAAAGTATTTACAATACATAGAACTATATTTCTGAAAACTGGAAGTATTTACAATGAATAGAATGATATTTCTGTAAAAATGAAAGACAGAAACAAGTATAAATCGCCATGGCGCCTTATAATGAAAATAAAGCGCAATTATGATATTTTATATATAAACTAAACAAAAAGAGCTGCGATTATACGCCCGGATAATTCTTGCGGATGTTTTTGGAAGAATGCGTTTGATAAAGCGCAAAATAAAGCGCAAAATAAAGCGCAGAAAAGCATGATGACGAATCGAGAGCATATATTGTTGCTTCTTAAGGAAAATCCTTCATTAACGCAAGCGGAACTATCCGGAATGATGAACAAATCAAGAAGAGCGGTACAAATGTTAATGAAGGAATTGCTGGATGAGGGGTTGATTGACAGAATTAGATCTAAAAAGAAGGGATCATGGCTTGTTAAATAGTGCGGTGTGAAATGAAGCAAAGAATCATTGGAGAAAAACAAGATGGAGGGAAACATGGCTTTAACGGTAGAGAAGGGACGCCCGGAAAAAAGTGAAGGAAGAAGCAAAAAGGAACTTGCGATTTATGATTATCTGGATAAACTGGGGATTTCTTATGAACGGGTGGATCATCCGGAAGCGCATACCATGGAAGATTGCGCCGTGATTGAAGAGGCATTTTCCGCAAGAGTATGCAAAAATCTCTTTCTTACGAACAGTAAGCACAGCTTTTACTATCTTCTTATGATGCCGGGTGAGAAGGTATTTAAGACAGCGGAGTTGTCGAAAGCAATCGGCTGCGGACACCTTTCTTTTGCGGATGGGGAGGAGATGGAGCGAGTACTGGGCTGCACTCCGGGATCGGCCTCTGTCTTCGGTTTAATGCATGATAAAGAGGACTTGGTGGAGCTTCTTGTGGATAAAGACTTAATGAAAGAAGAGTATCTCTGTGCTCATCCTTGCCACAATATTGCAACATTGAAGCTGCGGACCAAAGACATTTTCAAGAAGTTCTTAAAGGCGACGAAGCATTATAAGACGGAGGTAAGCTTAAAAGGGGAGGGGTAGGCCTATGAATGATTTAGTTAACAATCTCCATGCAGATGTTTATGCAAATATTAAAATGCTAATGGAGAATGCAAGAACGGATGTAGCGAAGCAAGTCAATAATATATTGGTAAAAACCTATTGGGAAATAGGGAGAATTATTGTAGAAGATGAGCAAGGTCATGCAGATAGGGCCGGGTATGGGAAGACTTTACTGAAAGATTTGTCTAAAATGCTGACTAAAGAATTTGGGCGTGGATTTTCGGTTTCTAATCTACAGTTTATGAGGAGATTCTATCAAGAATATGAAATTCAACAGACACTGTCTGTTAAATTGAGTTGGTCGCATTATTTAGATCTAGCTCTAAAGGGAAATGAAATAGCTACTCCAAAGGATATCATAAAAGATCCTTATGTATTTGAATTTTTAGGATTACCTGAAGAAAAACCGATTATGGAAAGTGATTTAGAAAAAGCACTTGTAACTCATATTGAAAAATTCTTACTTGAACTTGGCAAAGGGTTTATGTATGTAGGTTCACAGCAAAGGGTAACACTTGGAAATATCCATTATTATGTTGATATGGTATTTTACAATAAAATCCTAAGAAGCTATGTGCTTATTGAACTTAAGACAGCTAAGTTAATGCCTGAAGCAGTGGGACAGCTCAATATGTATCTGAACTACTATAAAGCCGAAGTGAATGATGAAATGGATAATGAACCTATCGGGATTATTCTTTGTGCGAGCAAGGATAGTATACAGGCGGAATATGCACTTGGCAGCTTGTCTAACCAGATCTTTGCTTCTAAATATACGCTATATATTCCGGATAGAGAACAGTTAGAAGAGCAGGTAGAAAGAGTAGTAGAAGAATATAAGAAAAAATCATAAAACTGTTTTTAGAGCACGTTCTCTACCGAGAAAAAGATTGTAAAGGGCTTATCAAAGAAGTATAATGAAACGACAAATTAAGAGAGAGGAGGAAGTTGTATGGCTCAATTATTAGCGGTAGCAAAATACCTCAATGCATTGTATAAGGATACACATCATTGTGAGATGGATCAGATGAAGATGCATAAGTTGATGTATTTCTCGCAGAGGGAGTCTCTCATGATTTCCGGTGAACCTCTTTTTGCGGGTGATTTCAAAGCATGGAAATATGGTCCTGTGCTTACGGAAGTTAGGAGAGAGTATACTTCGGGAAATATGTTTTCGGGAGAGTATGGTGAACTCAGTGAAGAAGAGATGAAACTTCTTCGTGATGTCTTTTCTCGGTACGACGCTTACGATTCATGGAAATTGAGTACCTTATCTCATGTAGAAAGTTCATGGCTTGATGCACGGGGAGGACTATCACCGGAAGAACCGTGCGGTAAGACAATGAGCCTAAGTGCAATCGCCGTTGATGCAATGAAAGAGAAATTGCGTAGAAAAGGTGTGGTATTTGCTTGATATATAGACCTACAGGTGCACAATGCCTGTGGGTTTATTTAGTGTAACAAGGAGGAATAGAGTTGACGATTGAGGAACAAAAAAAGTACCTCGATGAACGGCTGGAGTTAGAAAGATTATGCTGTTCGGAACAGAATAAGAAAGAGGTTTTGGAGTTCGAACAAGCGGGTCGAGTAAGCAATATAGCAGATTATTTAAAGTCTTCTGCATGGAAAGAGGATGAGTCCGGAGACACAAAAGTTTACCTTGTAAAGGATAAGAATCAGAATAAAATAGTGGCGTATTTTGCTCTTAATTGCGGGATTATTTATAGCGATTTTGAAGGGATTTCCCTGAAAGAAGAGGAAAAAGAGCCTTTTAATAGACTTGTATTGGCACAGCAGATGGTCTACAGGAGAGACCTTTCTGAAAAACAGAAAGATCAGGCGAAGAAAGAGCTTGCTGATGCTTGGGAATCTATATACCAAGCGGTAGAAAAAGCAGAAAAACATAATAGATACGATAGTGAACAAGTATCTGAACAAGTATCTGAAAAAGTATCGGCAAAAGTTTCTGATAGAGTGTCTACTTTAATCAGTAAAGCGGAGAATAAAGCTGCCGGCAAAGAAAATGATAGAGAATTGTTTTCTGATACGGAAGAAAAGGAACATACGACTAATGTACATCAGACTTTTCCCGCTATTGATATAAAGTTCTTCTGCAAAAATAAACACTACAATCCGGGCATTAAACTTGACTTTAAAATAGGTGTTTATATTTTTTGGGAGCTTCTGGTGCCTCATTTACTAAAAGTGGCAGAGTTGGTGGGCTGTAAGTACATTTATTTATTTGCTGCAGATAATTCCGACAGAAGTACGAGTAGGATAAAAGAACCACCAATGTACACCGAAGACTATGATCCTTATGCGGATGACGAGGAATATGAGAATTCTAAAGTGGTTAAAAAATTAGTAGAATATTATCAAAACGAATTAAAGTTTAGCTATGTAACGGAATATAAAATTTTAAAACCTCACTATGAGAGAATGTGCTTTACTTTGATTCAGGAAGTTAATAAGTTGGAGGAAAACAGAAAGAGCATTTGGGAGGCTCACGCTTCTTCGGAAATCTAAGGTTAATGTAAACATTTTCCCTATATAGGAGTAGAATTTACTTTTTTTATTTTAGAGCTCCGCTATTCCTAAAATAGGCGTAAAATAGGGTCCGCCATACCGCTAAATAAATCGCTTGACGGGGCAGCCTATCCATGCTAGACTTGCATGGTACTTGGGGCAATGCCCTATTTTTTATGCACTAATTTCGTAGTCATGCGAAGTTAAAAATCATTGGAGGTGAAAGCCGTGCGTACAAAGATTATATTAGCATGTACAGAATGTAAGCAAAGAAATTACTTTCTCACAAAGGAGAAGAAACTTCATCCTGAGCGTATGGAAGTGACCAAGTATTGTAAGTTCTGCAAAAAGCACACGTTGCATAAGGAGACAAAATAATGCAAGGAGAGAAAAAGTCCGGACTTAGTTCCTTTTTGTCTGGTTTGGAAGCGGAATTCAAAAGGATAGTTTTCCCAACACGGCAGGATGTAATTAAGCAGTCTATTGCTACGGTTGCCATCAGTATCCTGATCGGTTTACTGATTACCGGCTTAGACATTGCCATGAAATGGGGTCTTGGATTGATTCTTGTAAAGTAAAGGTGGGAAGATGGCAGAGAAAAACACAGAAGCCCGCTGGTATGTAGCGCATACCTATTCGGGTTATGAAAATAAGGTCAAGATGGATTTGGAGAAAACCATTGATAACCGTGGCCTTCAAGATGTGATTTTAGAGGTCAGTGTTCCCATGCAACCGGTTATTGAGATGAAGAACGGTGTGGAGAAGAAGACAGACAAGAAGATGTTCCCGGGCTATGTTCTTGTGAACATGGTCATGAACGATGAGACTTGGTATGTTGTTCGTAACACCAGAGGCGTTACAGGTTTTGTAGGACCCGGATCTAAGCCGGTTCCTCTTTCCGAGGAAGAAATCCTCACCTTGGGATACAGGAAGTCTGAGGTATTGGTTGATTTCGCTGAAGGAGACACAGTGAGTGTTATTTCCGGAACATGGAAGGATACCATTGGTGTCATTACCCAGATCAATGACCAGAAGAAGACTGTCACCATTAACGTAGAGATGTTCGGCAGGGATACCCCGGTAGAACTGTCCTACGGTGAAGTGCAAAAGTTAAGATAATATTTGGTAATACCCGAGGGATTTTATCCCATGGAGTACATTTAGCCACCGCTTGC
>ERZ773197.2036-NODE-2036-length-13245-cov-4.526005_pt1 | contig 13245 bp, 13 predicted proteins | sample MGYA00580999_ERZ773197 | MGnify/ENA primary metagenome ERZ773197 (study PRJEB29015, sample SAMEA2738166) | human oral metagenome | biome: human oral; feature: human-associated habitat; material: saliva | place: China | collected 2185 ...
GGGAAGTCCTTCGGACAAATACAGGGATTCTCCGCTGTTCGAAAGCTCTGCTTTACAATTCGATCCTCCAGTGAGTGGAAGGTAATAATGCAAAGCCTTCCTCCCGGCTTTAAGGACTGAATCATGCCCTCCAGAGAATCCTTTAAAACATCCAGTTCTCTGTTTAAAGCAATGCGGATTGCCTGAAAAGTTCGTTTTGCCGGATGTCCTCCGGCCACTCTGATCTTCATAGGAATGGCATGGCTTATAATCTCCGCAAGTTCTCCCGTTGTCTCAATCGGTTTTTTCGTTCTTTCCAGCACGATATGTTTGGCAATATTTTTTGCAAACTTATCTTCTCCATAGTCCCGGATGATGTGATAAAGTTCCGTCTCACTGTAGTCGTTAATCAGGTCCTTTGCCGTAAAATCCTGTCGATTATCCATCCTCATGTCGAGCGGAGCATCAAAGCGATAGGAAAAGCCTCTGTCCGCTTCATCGAACTGGTAGCTGGAAACGCCCAAGTCTAAAAGAATCCCATCTACCTCCGGTATGGAAAGAGCAGAAAGGATTGCCTGAAAATGTTCATAGTTGTCACGTACTATCGTGACTTGCTTTTCAAATTGTGCCAGTCTCTTCGTTGCAGCCTCTATCGCATCCTCATCCTGATCAATCCCGATCAAACGACCTTTTTCATTCAGCCTTTCCAGTATATGAAAGGAATGTCCTCCACCGCCCAGTGTGCCGTCTACATAGACACCGTCCGGCTTTATTGAAAGTCCTTCCATACATTCGTTAAGTAAAATGCTTTTGTGCGAAAATTCCATCAGATTCCCAAGCCTTCCATATCTGTAGCCAATTGCTCATAATCGGAGAAATCATTGTTCTCTTCCCACAAACTCTCTGACCAGATTTCCGCGTGATCTCCCACACCAAGCAAAACCACATCCTTTTCCAAAGAAGCCTTTTCTCTGAGTGTCTGCGGAATCAAAATCCTTCCCTGCTTATCGCACTCACAGGAAATGGCACTTCCCAAAAGAAATCTCTTTAAGGTTCTTGCCTGCTTGCTTGTCATGGGCAATGCCTGCAGTTTCTCTTCCAGCTCTTTCCATTCCGGAACAGCATAAAGAGAAAGACAGCCATCAAGGGAACGGGTAAGGGTAAATTCGTTATATCCATCCTCACGGAATTTAGCAGGAATCATCATCCTGCCCTTAGTATCTAAATTGTGATGATACTCTCCCGTAAACATAATCTACCACTTTCTCCCACTTTTTCCCACTTCTACATTATAATGCATGATTTTTAGGGAAGAGTCAAGACAATATACTAGAATTTATAGGCCTAAAAAGTAGTTTTTTTAGTTGCATCAGATAGGGAAAATATACAAATAGTAAAATTTAAGCTATGCTTCCATTTCTTGTAGGATTTAGACCAAAAAAAGCATTGTTTTATGTGCTGTTTTAAGCATTGTTTTAAACAACAAAAAACGAGCTGTACAATTCAGCTCGTTCTCTTTATTTCGTCATTGTCAGAAGCCTTAAAGCACAGGCTCTAAATGATTACCAGAAGCCTAAAGCATAGGTTTTGAATAATGGTCCGATGTCTTAAAACATAGGTTTTGAATGATTGTCAGATATCTAAATGCATGGATTTTGAAGAATTGTCAGATGTCTAAATGCATGGGTTTTGAATCAATCAATATAAAGCAATACTCAAGGAAGGATTACACATTGAAGCGGAACAGCACCACATCTCCGTCCTGCATTACATATTCTTTTCCTTCCATGCGCACAAGCCCCTTTTCTCTTGCCGCGGAAAGCGATCCGTTATCCAGAAGATCTTTGTAGTTTACCACTTCCGCCTTGATAAAACCTCTTTCAAAGTCGGTGTGAATCTTTCCGGCTGCCTGCGGTGCCTTGGTGCCCTTCTTGATCGTCCAAGCTCTAGTTTCCTTCTCTCCGGCAGTGAGGTAGGACATTAAACCAAGAAGAGAATAGGAAGCACGCACAATCTTATCGAGACCCGACTCGGAAAGCCCCAAGGACTCCAGATACTCTCCCTTTTCCTCATCGGAAAGTTCGGATATCTCCTGCTCAATTTGTGCGGAAATCACAAAGCTTTCGGAATGGTTCTTCTTCGCGTACTCTCTTACCTTTTGTACATAAAGATTCGATGCACCGTCATCGGCAAGGCTCTCCTCCGCTACATTGCAGGCATAAATCACGGGCTTACGGGTAAGGAGACCGAGGCTATCTAAAAGCTCCGCGTCATCCTCCTCCGCTTCAAAATTGATTGCCAACTTCCCTTCTTCCAGATGCGTATGAAGTTTTTCCAGAAGAGCGTATTCTTTCTTCGCATCCTTATCGTTATTCGCAAGCTTCTTTGTCTTCTGCATTCTCCGGTCTAACACTTCGAGATCGGAGAAAATGAGTTCGAGCTCAATCGTCTCAATATCCCGAATCGGATCTACGGAACCGTCTACATGAATGACATTGTCATCATCGAAGCAACGCACCACATGAACAATGGCATCGGTTTCCCGAATATTTCCAAGGAACTGGTTTCCTAAGCCCTCTCCTTTGGAAGCGCCCTTTACAAGTCCTGCAATATCCACAAACTCAATTACTGCAGGGGTAATCTTCTCGGAATGATAAAGGTCGGAAAGGAGCCGCAAACGCTCATCCGGAACAGCCACCACGCCTACATTCGGGTCAATTGTACAGAAGGGGTAGTTTGCCGACTCCGCACCTGCCTTCGTGATTGCATTAAAAAGAGTGGACTTTCCCACATTCGGTAAACCGACAATTCCAAGCTTCATTTTTCTTTATATCTCCTTTTCATGTACTGATTTTATAAGGTTTTTATCACCAAAGCCAAGCATAGTGTTACTTTTAGTGTTACATAATTTTACTATTAGTATGATTTTATATAGAATTACATACTAATAATGCATTGGCAACCAGTTCGATTTCCTTTTGCTTTTCATCTTCTGTCGTTGTAACATACAAATTCATAGTTATCCCTATATTTGAATGTCCTAGAATTTTTTGAAGAGTTTTCGGCTTCATTCCCCCTTCTATACATCTAGTAGCAAATGTGTGTCGTAAAACATGCATGGAAAACGGATTTATTGACGCCTTTTTGCAAATCTTATACATTCCAGAATCATAAGTACTATTTTTTATAGGGGTTCCCTTCCTACAAAGAAACACATACTCTTTCCACTCTATAGGCATTATTTTGATTTCGTTGTTCTTACTTTTTTGGTCTTTTAATATGCTTATGGCTTCGTCAGTAAGCGGAATACTACGATACCCAGAGGAACTTTTGGGCTCTCCAACTCTCCAATGTTTAGTAGAATGTCTATACTCCATTGACCTACTTATTGTAAGCAACTTTTTAGAGAAATCTATATCCGACCATTTTAATCCTATTAACTCTCCCGTCCTTAAACCTGTTTGTAATACAAATCTATATTGATTCTCGTAACTATTACCAACTGCAGTATTTAAAAACTTTTTCTGTTCAGATATCTCTAGAGCCCTCCGTTTTTTAGACGGCTTTCCCATATCACTTTTCACAGATTTTTTACACGGATTATTAATGATAATATCATTCTCTCTTGCAAACTCAAGTAAACTATACAAAGTAATTCTCGTCTGGTACATCGTTGTTGTTTTGTATCCCTTATCTGCCATATCGCTAAATATTTTTTGGCAATGAATTGGTTTTACATCTATCAACAACATATTCCCTAAAATTCCGCTAATATTTCTTTGATAACGTTCACGATAGTTTCGTACCGTATTGGGACGAACCGTCTTTTCTTTAATAGATATCCAATACTTGAACCATGAATCAACAATCATGTTATTAGCTTCTGTAATACAACTGTGTTCGTTTACGTATTTTGCATCATCTAGCCATTTTCTACATTCTTGAAGTTTTTTAAACCTTTTAACCCTCCTATTACCTAATTTATCTACAAAGCCTGCATTATAAAGACCATTTTTTTGTTGAGTGATTCCTTTCCCCAACTCCTTACCTTTTAAGTCTTTACCCATAATAAGCTCCTTTCATAAAAAAAGAAGCCTAGATACAGCATATAATATAATACCATGTATAAGCTTCTTTGTGCTACATTTCTTTATAGTTCTATTATGTTCTCCAAATATTTCTCAAATGCTTTTCTTTTTATAAGTTTTTTTCGACCAACATAACACACAAATTGGCAAGAAGGTTTTTTTAACAATTTAGAAATGCGATTTTGTCCAATATTTGTATATGTAGCAGCCTCATCTATTGTCAAAAGATGTTTTTCCCATATAGGAACTCTCATTTCCATAATTTCTCCTTTTTAACTAATACTATCAAATACATTTTTTAAGCTATAAGGTTTTTGGTTGCGTTTGCTATAGTGATTTATTTTTTTATCAACATCTAAATATCTTTTAAGTTGAGGTTTATATTCCATCTTATAAATCCAATCCATATCCAATTGTAAAACTGAAGACAGCCTTCTAAATAGCTGTTCTCCTTTGTCTAAATTTCTCAATGAATATCCTCTATAAAAAGTAACCGGGTCATACGGCGTCGTTATGAATATCGTCTTACAGGAAAGTACTTTATTAAAATACCTTGACGAAACAGCCACCTTCCCTCTAGAAAAAGGATTAATGAGAGTTAGCAATTCTGAATAAGGAATTATTTCCGGTCTTAATTCATCAAGTATTATCGTTGGTTCTGCTTGATAAAACTGAAATGGGTGTGTTGTAGTTGTTGTTTTATAATAAGGAATGCCCAATTGATTCGCTAACATCTCAGCAAGAAAACTTTTACCTGTTTCTGATCCTCCAAAAAACCAATGGACATCCACCATCTCATTATTTTTAATCATTCTGTTATGAAGCTCTTCAGCACGCCTTTCAAGGAATAGTTCATGTGCTTTTTTTAATTTATCTCCCACTTTTGCATAGTCTGAACCTGTAAGCTGACTTTTGGCATCTATTAACGTTAATTCTCCAAGCGCAACTAAATCAAGAATACTCTTAAGCTTTTGTGCACTAGAAATGGATGATATCTTAGAAATTTTTTTAGATATCTTAGCAATAGCCGCAGGATAATCAAAGTTTGCTCTAACTTCACTACAAGAATACTGATATTTATGACGCGCATTATCTGTAGCATGAATGAGATACGAAAAACCATTCTCAACATTTCCTTTCCAAATCTCCAGTTGCTGAGAATTATCCCCAATGTCTTTAGCCACTTGATTAACAGAACGAGCATTTTCAAACTGCAGCATCATATGAATATGGTCTTCGGCAGGAGTCTTATTATCGTCCTTTAAGTCCTTGTTGTGTAGTATACAAGCCATTCGCTTAGGTTTTAAATTCTTTTCAACATGGTTATAAATATCATCCATTGTCATATTATTTGGAAGGTGAGTAACTTGTTGTTCGTACATAAAGTTTCGACACTTCCTTTGAAATTTGTCTTTAGCCATTGTGTCACCCTCCCTTCTTTTATACCGCTTTTATATGGTACATTGACACACTATTTTAAGTTCGGCTGGGGATAACAAGCCCTCCCCAGCCGTAATGCACAAGATATTATGCGTCATCTAAGACTGGCACAGCACAGCGCTTTTTCGCTTCGCTTAAAGCGCTGTGTCCTTCTCTTCTTCGTAGTATAATCTTAACAATTTCGATAGTGCATCATACTCTGAAAACTTCAACTGTGGAAATTTCACAAATCTAATGCTGTTATTAATGCCATCATCGGCACTAAACCATGCATCTCCTGCGGAATATACTCGTTCTCTCATAGCCGCCAGAGCGTCTGAACTCCATAGATAACGAGCTTCATTTAAACTCGGTTTAAACAAAATCCTAATACCACACGCATTGTTTATAGCTGACTCTAGCCCACCAGTTCCGACAGAAGCCTCTGCCGTAGACAAAATCAAAAAGCAACCTGCCGAAGCCCCTTGTGTTGCAATTTGTCTCAATAATCCTTGTAATTCCGACAAGCTATAATCTGGTCTATCCTTTGGTGCCTTCTTAGGGAACATATCTTGAATACTAACAAACTCATCTAGAAATAGAATACAAGGCTTCATGCCTATATCAAACCATTTTACCGATTTGCCATATTTATCACAGTAATCATTAATAATTTTCTGGCGCATGACCCTATTACGATTAAAATCAATGATTGCATCCAAAATATGTTCTACACTTCCATCTGATTTTGGGGAAAGCACATAAGGACACAAGCTTAATTCCGCAGATTTTGGATCAATAATAACAACTCTTGAACCAAACTCATCTCTTCCATTTTTTAGAATAGGCAACAAAAAAACTGATATAATGGCAGTAGTTTTTCCTGAACGGCTTCTTCCTGCAATAATAGCAGAGCTATTCAAAACATTCTTATAGTCTATATATGTATCTTCTCTAATATAAAGTTTTGTATAGTCTACTCTTACATCATCTAACGATAAATATATGCTTTGCTTGTTGTAATTAGAAATCACGTCTTCAATATAATAATCCACATATTTACCTGCCAAATCTTCTTCTGTCCTAACAACTGCATAGTTTCTATATTTACCTCTAAGACATCCAGAAATAACTGTTTCTAATTCGGATAAATTATCAAGCTTCACAGACTGGCATTCGATTCGAATTCTAAATCCCATAACATCCTTAAAAACTGTAATAGATGGTTCAATTTCACCTTCTACTAAGTGTAGTGGATTCCCTAATCTAGAATCACATAATCTTTTTCGAACAAAATATTTTATCGCTCTCGTATCGCTTCTAGTCATACTTTCCAGAATAGCAATAAATATTAACGAAATAGATATTCCTACGAACAGAAATATCACTTTAGAAAAGTCTATAGTTCCACGCAAGTGAATTAATCGTGTAAAACGCAACGCAATTACTTCTGATATTTTAGTTAATGTAGCTAGCAAAATCGTAACCACCCCTAAGATAATCAGCTTAGGAAATGGTGAGCAATACCGTAAATATGACATTTTTTTCCATCTTCTCATATCATCACTCCTTAGGCACAGACACAACAATATCTTCACATTTTACTGAAAGCTGATTTCTATATTCTCCATAAATCGTTGCCACAACTCCTTTAGGTATCACACGTGATTCTAGTGGAATATCAACATCCTTTGACACTTTGAAAGTAATCTTTTCAAATCTATTACTGAATTCTTTTCCATCCTTAAACAAGTATGGTGTTTGGTCCATTGCTATTATGCATTCTACTTTTGTCCCGATATGAGCTTTAGATTCATAATCTTGGTACTCACTGACACCAGTTACTAGGAACTGTTTTCCATTTGCAAACGAATTCCAATCAAACTTTAAAAACTGACTTAACCCTTTCATATTGTAACCTCACTTTCTTTTCTGTTATCCTTTTTTACACAGTCGAATTCCTTTATCAATTCATCCCTAAGAATTATTAGTTCTTTCAAAAAAATTGATTCAGCTTTAGGATCCGGAGAAACTTTTTCATATATACTATGATAATAATTATCAATGGTCGCAATAGACATTGCATTATGACGTGAATACCAAAGTTCGTATAATCTGGGTGGTACTTTATTAAGAAACCTGTCATTGGATATTCTTATATAACCTGTATTTCCATATTTAGCCTTAATTTCCGTCATAATAGATTTTATTAATTCTTTCATTTGATTTTCTCCTTTCTTTTGTAAAGAATAATTCAAATCCATATTCATATTTAGCAATCCTCCTTTCATTTAATTGCTTGAGACTATCTTATAGCAAAACTAATACTCATATGAGTTGGCTAAAAAAAAAATTTATTACTGTGTTTATAGCCAAAAAGTTCAAAAAAAATACTCTGTCATAGGAAAAACAGAGCGTAAAATTACAAGTTATTAAAAAAAACAAAAAAAAGAAGCTCTTACAGCTCCTTTTTTTGTTGCAACTTTTCAATTACTTTATCAGAAATTTTATCGGCAATAGCATTAATAAATACGTCATCAAGCTGAAAATGGTAAAATTCATTCTTAAAATTCGGAGAAGCTAGTATTTCACTTAAATACTTACACTCTTTATCATAGTCATGAGACAAGGTAAGCTGGTTATATTTCTCCTGATACGAATTATACTTATCAACATCAAACTCGGAGAAAAAGAACGAGAAAAGTGCTTTAGTCATCAAATAGATTTGCTCTGTCTCTGATGCATAATAAGACCATCCATTGTTATAAAGACTATCATCTTCATAATTCCTACTCTCAAAATAATCTATATCAGCCTGTTCATTTTCATACCTAAACTTTTCATCATCATTATTAAACGGTATATTTTCAGAAATTTTTTTGTCAACTTTTTTCTTTAAAGACTCAACATATTTCCAAAATTCTGGATTACTTTTAATTAATTCCATAGTTTCATATGAAACACATTGAGTCCATTTATTGTTGTTTGTATACTTAATATAAATTTTATTTCCGTAGTACTTGTTCATAATTTCACGAACTTTTGTTTTAATCGATTCCCCAGAAAGTTCACTAAGTGGAGGCATTCCCATATGTCTAAATGCACATTGAACGATATCATTCGCGCTATAATCTTCTTCCGTTTTTTTCTTATACTCAGCAACATAATCAGGAGTAATTAAATCTTTAGATACCCAAATTTCACCATTCTCAATTTTAATATCTTTAGGTGACACACGCTGTACATACTGTCGAAAATTTTCAAGTGTCCCTGCTTCATATTTATCCGCAAACTCTATAGCAGCATAAACACTACCACAGCCTGTTTTGATATTAACATATTCCATAATCCACCTCCTCATTAAACATTCTTTAACTTCGTGATGCAAATCTTAGCAACGTTCTACTCTCATCATATTTTCTCACGAAAATAACACTTTATCATAATTTACATAAACAAAGTATTACACATTTTCTTTTTCATCCGCCTTGTTTGCATTTTACATAATAATAATCTTATCTCATTCTTCTTTCCATTTCTTCTGCGCTCCTAGCTGCTGCAACAGAATTTCTTGCGGCATTGGATGAATTAAACGCCGCACTTGCAGCATCTCTAGCAGCACTAGCTACAGAATCTGCCATACGCGCGGTGTTTTGTGCTGTTTGTCCTGCTGCAAAAGCAGTAAATAAACTAGCCCCCATAGTAATAGCCTGCATCATATTATTGGCTTCTTGCCCCTTTTCCATCTTTCGCATATGTAAGGTCTGCTCATATAGGTTTACTAATCCAGCAACGTCTTTTGCTCTATGATTTCTGGCTGCATTCACAAAAAAATCCACTGCATCCAATGTCATATAATCCGGTGGGTACCACGAAGAAACCTCTCCATGTATATCTGAATAAACAGGCAGAAGTACTATACAATTAAATTTTAAGTATCATATCATAGGAAAGATAAAAAGGAAAGATAATGAATCAAGCAACCATAAACGAATTAAGAAATCATAAAAAATATAGTGGAACAAAACCTCTTATAAAATAGGTAAACCTGTATGAAAGATAGATACGCAATTGATTATAAAGAAATGAAGTAATAAGGATAGTAGAAAATCCACGCATCTTTCATGTCTTTTCCTGTACGATTAGTGTAGACTAGGGTACCAGATTCCATTCTTTTAGACCACACGTCATCGTAAATCATTTGTGTGTTCATGGAGTATTTGCCATTTACTCCGTCATTCCAATCGATTTCATTGGCAAACGTCGGAGATACTATGGCTATAGCCATGAATAGTGTTAATAAAAATTTTTTCATACCTTTTTACCCACCTTTCTGATTATAAATGTTATAACCAAGTTGACATCCTTGTCAATATTATTAGGCATAATATAATTTTATAAAAAAAATAAGCACCCATTCATAAGAACGGGTGCTTATCCTTAAGCTCTAACCGATGATTAGTTGTTGATTCTGTAATAGATTACGTAAACGTAACCAAACTTCTTAGTATTGATTTCAAGTTTATGCTGGTTCCAAGCTTCAATGTTATCTCTTTGGATTTGTTCTTCGCTTTCACCAAGTTTTGCTTGTGCTTCGAGGTCGGTTTTAATACCTTTGGAAGATGTGATTACAACACCCCAGCCTTCTTCACGTTTTTTATCTGCAAAAGCTGGTGCTTTAGCTTCTTTTTCGATTCTTTCTGCTTCTTTTTGTTTTTCGATTTCTTCTGAAGCTTTACGCTTAGCTTCAGCTTCGTCAGCAGCAATTTCATCGAGAGTCTTTCCTGTTAAAACTTTGGAAAGTGTGTTTCTAAGCATTTCCGGAGTGATAGATTTTGTCTTAGTAAATTCAGAGATATCGGGTTCAGTAAAGGTCTGTGCTTGATAGGACTGGGATGGGTCAGTCTTGTATTGTCTGATGTAATCCACAACGCTTGGATTGATTAATGTGTTTGCAACAACGTCTAATGCACCTCTAGCACCGTCAGAACCGGTAGCTCTTAGGATAGCGTTAGTCGGGTCAACCATGTACCATTCGCCGTTGATTTTCACACCGGCAACAGCGTGATTATAGGCTCTTTCGTTCATGTAGACTGCCTTTAAGCCTAAAAGTTCACAAGCTCTTTGATATAAGATTACATAATGGTGACACTGACCGGCACCTTCTTTAAGAGTCTTATATACGAAGTCTGTGTATACCCACGGATAACTAAGGACTACGTCGTCAGTGGCTTCATAGTCGATTGTGTTTTGCGTAACAACGAGTGCGACCATAGCCTTTTCAAGCTCGGACATATTGCTTGTGTCCCACTTGGAAAGCAATTCTCTAAGTTTGTTGTTAGACCATTCATCCTTCTTGTTTGCTTCTTGAAGATTATCGCTAAATCTTAAGTGAAAGGTTCCGTCGAACGGATTCCAATCGGATTCGTCGGCATTTGTGTTAGAGGAACTGCCGGAACTGCTACCACCGGATGAGGTGCCACCGGAAGAGGAACTACCGCTACCACTATTGCTACTGCCACCGGAGAAGCTTCCTCCACCGCCGCCACCTCCACCGGAAGATGCACCGCCGGATACTACGGGGTTTGCAGGCTTAGCGTTATCAGACCATACGCCGGATGCGTTTAGGTAATAGCCGTCTACGGTTTGATTTGTTACCATGGCGCCGTCACCACCTAAGTAATACCACTTACCCTTGTATTCAAGCCACTGGTTCTGTGCCATAGCACCGCCGTTATTCATGAAGTACCACTGCCCGGAATAGGGGGACTGAACCCACTCATTATCTGCCATGATTCCGTCAGCTTTAGTGAAATACCACTGACCATTGTACTGGAACCATTCGTTTACTGCCATCTTTCCGGCACCATTAATCCAAAACCAAGAGTGTCCGTCACTAGCTTTTACCCAAGTATTAGCAGTTCTCTTTCCATTATCGTGGTATTCCCAAGTGGCGCCGGTCTGTATCCAGTTCCCGGCATAAGCGTTAGATGCAATTAGCATTGTTGCAACAAATAATGTTGTTGCGAGTTTTAAGTTTTTCATATTTTTCTTCCTACCTCCTACGTTTCTCATCACCATAAAAACGTAGCACAGAATAGCCTTACATACTCCGGAAAGAACGCGCTAAATAAAACAATACACTAAATAAAACGTCACATTCATTACTCCGTATCTAAGCTTCAAGAAGCTGTTACCTTCTGTGTTACATGGCAGATGAATTGGTAAAAGTCTTAAAATATATATGGTTTTCACCAATATACACCTGAATTTTATATCGGCATAATATAAGTTTTAATAAAAAATAAGGAGCATAAAATGAAGCTCCCGCTAAACCTTGATCATTAATTTACTTTCTGTGAAATTGTTCTATCTCTTGCATAAAACAATCCGATTTTTTTCTATCTAGGATGATACTTACATCCTCCAGCTTATTTAGTTTCTTCTCATGCAAACCACAAAAAATGGGATTCCTAATTTTTATGGTCATCTTCAGACAATGAAACGGACGATTCTTCGTTTTTATTTGTTCTATGTCTTCAAGTTTAAATTTAAAATGTAATACACTCCGTCCTCTACTTCCATAAGTATAGTATTGAACAACTTCGTTTTCATAAATTTCTAATTTCACTCCATTTATGAAGAGATAATATCCCATAAACCATACAAGGAGCGGAGCGACAATCAACACAATTGCCATAATCATTTTATCTGAAAAATCAGTATAATAATGCATAAGATGATTCAGTACCCACATAACAATAAAAGAAAATATTACCAAGGATAAGCAGCCTATCCTATTAAAATTAGACTTATGAGGATAGGTCAAGATAAGTTTTGGTTCCTCTTGTAAAAATTCTAATTTCATATTTTCCGCTATCTTTCGTATCCTTTCCTTTTTGAAAATTAGTATTTCCATACTCTCTAGTGGGTATTGCTCGGCAACTAAAATTACCATTAGAGGTCGAACTTCTTGACTCCTACAAATAGTCTACCGGATTAAGGTATGTATGCATTATATTACTCAATCATTATTCTTAATTTTCTTGCACTCCCTATCACATCTTCCCATTCTAATGCACCTACGTAATAGTTCGATTTACGGTAGTTATTCCATAGCTGCCTCATTGTTTCATCATCAGAAATTTTATTGAGAACATCATCTATTGTCCCAATCAGCTCAATAGACCCCCTTTTATTGCATGTAGCATAAAATGCAGCTTTCAGTAAGTCTCTATCGACAGTCACTACATCTTGCTTAAGTAATACATGTATATCATAAAAATCTCTCATTCTTGTATTCGCTTCTGCCCTTACCATGATAGTTTCCAGCTTTTCCGCAAGAAGCGTTTCCAAATTGTACGCCCACAGTTCAATGGTTCTATCTTCAATAATAAGTGGCAACTTATACGCTATCGCTTTCGGCGTTATCTCATCACCGGTTGAAATATCCATTTTAATGGTTTGCTTTAGCTTATCCATGGTACACTCTATCATAAAACGAACTCCTTCATACTCATGGCCCTCCATAATATCTTGCACCTTAGCTATATGAAAGCAAACTCCATCCTCTAAGCTAATTGCCATTATTTCTTCCAAAATTTTTTGTGCTGAGCTTTTATTTAGCGGAAGTGATTTTACGGTAGTATCTACATCCATGGTTGAACGCATATCCACACCTACCAAAGAAGATACTAAAAGCCCACCCTTTAACACAAAATTATCTCTATATCGTGATAAAGAAACTCTCTCCAGAAGT
>ERZ773197.2038-NODE-2038-length-13239-cov-28.247269_pt1 | contig 13239 bp, 8 predicted proteins | sample MGYA00580999_ERZ773197 | MGnify/ENA primary metagenome ERZ773197 (study PRJEB29015, sample SAMEA2738166) | human oral metagenome | biome: human oral; feature: human-associated habitat; material: saliva | place: China | collected 2185 ...
GTTCCACGAGGGGTCGATCTGCCCGGTCGCGGGGTCGATGAGGACGGTGCCCACGTGGGTTTCGCCGTTGACCTTGGTGAAGTCACCGACGGCGAGGAGCTCGCCGCTGGGCAGCTCGACGAGGTCCTTAACCTGGTTGTTGAAGTCGAAGGTCTGGCCGGTCCACACTCCCGTGGTCGCGTCGAAGGCGGCGAGGCCGTTGGAGGTGATCGCCGAGCCGTTCTTGCCCTTCTGGACGCCGGTGAAGTTGCCGCCGACGTACATGGTCGAGCCGATCTGCTCGAAGGCCTGGACCTGAATGTTGCCCTCTTGGATGGAGCCGTTGAGGTTACCGGTCACGCCCCACATGGTGGGGGTGGCGTACTCGGAGACGGAGGCCTTCTGGGTCTCGGCCGCGGTGCCGCCATCACCGATGGCGCGGAAAGAGGAGTCCGTGGAGCGCAGCTCGGGGCGGACGTAGACCTCGGCATAGGGGTTAATGATGGAGCCGTTGCGGTGGAAGAACGACGTCGAGGAGGAGGTGTCGTACCACGAGGATGCCAGCGGCCCGTAGCCCCAGCCCATCGTGTACTTGTTCTGGGGGGAGGCCGTCAGGTTGACGTATCCCCAGCCGGTGTTGGTGCCGAAGCCCGACCAGACGATGCCGCCGTTGACCCACCACTCGCGGTTGAACTTGACGTTCACGGGGTGAGCGCTCTTGAACGGCCAGATGAAGTCACTCATCTTGGGGAACTGCATGCGCACGGTCTGGTAGGCGGTGCCGCGGTAGTTCCAGGCGCGCTGGACCATGACGCCGTCGGCCAGGTCGGAGACCTTGGTGCCGCCGAGCAGGCCGTTGACGGTCTCGTGGGAGGCCTGGATCACCTCGAAGTCGCCGGGGGTACGCGAGCGGGTCGCGAGCTTGGACTCGTCGCCCTTTCCCTGGCTCCACGTCTCCCAGCCCTCACGGCCTCGACCGATGAGGACCCAGCCACCGCCGTCCGTGCTCTGGTCACAGAAGAACTGGCGCGGGGCATCCATGGTGGCCGTCTGGAGCCAGTAGGTGCCGTTTTCCGAGCGCGGATCGTTCTGCTTGATCTCCCAGCACGAGGCGGCCGCGGTGGCCTCGGAGAGGCCGTCGTGGAGGGGGTCAACAGCAGCCTGAGCTGCGACGGGACTGAGTGCAAGCACTCCGAAACCGGTTATCGATGCCAGGCCGAGGGCGAGGCAGCGGCGGAGAAATTTCATCGGATCCTCACAGGTATCACGTTAATGGTTACCACTAATAGTGTCACGAAAACCCCCGTCGCTCAACCACTTGGTTAGCGGAAAATTAGAGTCCTTGACCACATATAAGGGAGCCCTCGCCGCGAGGGCGAGGGCTCCACCTGTCAACAGGTTTTCACGAGGAAGTGCGGATCGCGTCAAGCGATGACAACCTCGCGAAGACCGCCGCGAAGCGACACGATAGTCGCATTATTTGACCATGTTTGCAGTCAGATCGAAGGTCATCGACGCGGTGCCCTTGTAGTTGACATGCTCCTCAACACCGATGCGGTTCACCCCGTCTGTCAAGGAGCTCGCGGGGATGGTGACCTCGAGCAGATCGGAGGACGCCTTGGAGACGGTGACCGCCTCGTTCGCATAGGTCGTGTGAGTAATGTTTCCATCCGACATACGCTTCGTATCGACGATGGTCCCATTGATCCGCAGGACGACGCCATCGTCCGCGCGCACCTTGACGACCAGGGAGGTCGCGGGCGTAATGGTGCCCAGGTCGATATCGCGTGCGAAGTAGTAGGTGACGGCCCGGTCCTTCTTCGCGATGTCGAGGGGGGTGGCAGCGTTCGCGTCGCCCCAGCCGATGGGCCCGGCACCGCGCGACCAGTCGGCCAGGGAGCCGGTGGTCGCCCAGTCGGAGGCGGGTGCACTCGTCGAGGTCCAGTAGTTCCACTGGGTGGTGCCCGAGGGGATGACCTCGCCCGAGGTCATGCCGCGCACGTCGATCGGCCCGGTGGCGTCACCGAGGTTCTGGGGCTCCGCCGGCACCGAGGGCTCATCGGAGTCGGAGGAGTCGGATTTGTCCGGGGTGCCCTCCACTCGGAAGATCGACGCCTGCATGCCAACGGTCGCGGTGCGCATGTAGTTCACGTGCGTCTCGACCGCGATGACGTTGTCACCGCTGCGCAGCAGAGCCGCGGGCACGAAGACCTCGGACATGGAGTCGACGGCGGCGCTGTAGGAGGGGGCGTAATCCGCTCGGGTCTGGTAGCTGACCGTGCCGCTTCCCATGCGGGTGCGGCCGACCTCGTGGCCGTTGATGTAGACCACGGCGCCGTCGTCGGCCATGTACCTGACGGTGACGCCCTTGATGGCGTTGGCGTCTCCGACCTGGAAGTGGCTGCGGAAGTAAGAGGTGACGGGGCGTGAGCCCTTCGAGCCCAGGACAGTCGCGATGCGCGAGTCACCATAGCCGAGCGGTGCGGCGCCGGTGGGCCACTGGGAGTCGTCGAACGAGGTGCGGGCCCAGTCCTCGGAAGCGGGGCTGTTCTCCGCGCGGTAGCTCCACGTGGCTCCCGCGTCCAGCAGGACCGGGTTGGCCGGATCGACCTGGCCGTAGGCCGGGGGAACGTAGACCGGGGTGGTGGCCGAGCGGTTCCCCGCGGCGTCTACGGCGCGCACGAAGAAGCGGTTCTCGCCGCCGCGCGGGACCTCAATGCTGGTCGACTCGGTGGAGCCGATGGCGCGATCGTCGCGCAGGACCTCGTAGGAGACAGCGTCGGAGACGCCTTCCCAGGTGAGGGTCACGGTCGAGGCCGTGGCCGAGGAGGTGCGCAGGTAGGTGGGGGCCTCAGGCGCGACGTTGTCGCGCTTGTCGTAGCGGGCGAAGCCGCCGTTCCACTGGCTATGCGTCGAGTCGGTGAAGGACAGCGTGAAGTCGCCGCCGGCCCACAGGTTGCCGTTGGTGTCGGTCGTGAGCGCCCATGCGCCGGTCTTGCGGCGCGAGGAGAGCTCGAAGGGGGTCCAGTGCAGGTTTTCGCCGGTGGTGGCGTCCCACGCGCCGACCCACTTGATCTCATCGATGCGCGACCAGTTCTCGTTGACGCCCCAGTCGTACTTGTCCTGGTAGGCGCCGTCGGAGCAGTGGCAGGAGCCGTAGATGACGCCGTTGGCGGAGATGGTCGAGGCCTGCAGGTCGCCACCATTACTGAGCATCAGGGAGCCCGAGGTGCGCAGGTTGGAGCCCGTGTCGTAGCCGAAGAGGGAGTGCTCGGAGCCACCAATGAAGACGCGTTTGCCCGCGGCGGAGATGGTCTGCTGGTACTTCCCGGCGCTGACGGTGGAGGGCTGGAAGTCGAAGCTCGTATCCTGCGCGGCGCCGGGCGCGGTGGAGAACTTGGCGGCGTACCAGGCGCGATCGTTGCCGTGGGCGCGGGTGAAGTGTCCGCCGGCGTAGAAGGCGCCGTTGTCCTCGCTGACGGCGACGGCCTGCACGGAGCCGCTCAGCTCGGGGTTCCACGCGCGGTCGGGGCGTGCGTTCAGGGCCACGCGGGCCGCGTTACGGCCGTAGACGTTCGAGACCCCGCCGCCACTGAGGTGGGTGAAGACGCCGCCGAGGTAGACGTAGCCGTCGTAGTAGTCGAGGGCACGCACGCTGACCGTGCCACCGCGCAGCGCGTTCTTAATGCTCAGATCCCACGAAGGGTCGATCGCGCCGGTGGACGGGTCGATGACGACGGTGCCGATGTGGGCCTCGCCGTTGACGCGGGTGAAGTCGCCGGCCACGAGGAGGCGGCCGTCGGGCAGCGCGAGGAGGGCCTTGACCTGCGCATTGAAGTCGAAGGCCTGGCCGGTCCAGTCGCCGGTGTTCACGTCGAAGGCGGCCAGGCCGCGCGAGGACTTCTCGGCGCCGTTCTCGCCCTGCTTGACGCCGGTAAAGTTGCCGCCCACGTACATGGTGGATCCGACCTGTGCGAAGGCCTGAACCTGGATGTTGCCTTCCTTCACGGAACCGTTGAGGTTACCGCTCACGCCCCACGAGGTCTTGGCCGCGTAGTTGGAGACGGCGCGGCTCACGGTCTGCTCGGCAGCACCCGTGTCCGGCAGGCGGGCGAAGTCCGAGGAGTCGGAGGAGATACGCGGACGCACGTAGGCCTCGGAGTAGGGGAAGATCGTCTGTCCGCTCTTGTGGAAGAAGGAGGTCGAGGACGAGACGTCTCCGCCCCAGCTGGCCGCGCCCGTGCCGTAACCCCAGCCGATGGTCCAGCCGGTGCGGCTCGAGGGGTAGACCTGGAGCGCGTTCCACCCCTGGTCGTAGCCGGGGGTATTCCACATGTAGGTGTAGATGCTCGCTCGGTTGTCGAGGGAGACGTGAACCGGGTGGGCCATCTTGAAGGGCCACACGAAGTCCGTCATCTTGGTGAACTTCAGGTCGACCGTCTGGTACGAGCTACCCGAGGCACTCCAGGAGCGAAGGACGCGCACGCCGTCCGCCTGATCCTTGACGTTTTCGTTGTTGAGCAGCTGGTTGACGGTGGCATTGGAGTACTGGACAACGTCGAAGGCGTCGGTGTTGCGCACGCGCGTGGTCAGCTTCGAGGTGTCACCCTTGCCGCCGCTCCAGCCTTCCCAGCCCTCGCGGCCGCGGCCGATGAGGACCCATCCGCCGCCGTCTGTCGTCTGGTCACAAAAGAACTGCGCGGGGGCATCCATCGCGGGGGTCTGCAGCCAGTAGGTACCGTCGGAAGCCGCAGGATTGCGCTGCTTAATGTCCCAGCAGGACGCCGCGGCAGTGGCGGCACTCAGGCCGTCATGCGTGACGGACTGACCAGACTGACGGATATTATCTGCGTGCGCCATCGGGGCGAACGCGAGGGACGCACACGCAACAATCGGCACAGTTGCAACGATTGCAAGGCGCGAAATTGCGGAAGCCATGACACGACCTTTCGACTGAACGATAACTTGTTGCATAAATAATTACACAACAAGTGCCATCTGATCAACCGGTTGGTTAAGCAGGACTTTAACAGGCGCCCCACGCGCCCCATGGTTAACCCCGTCGGTTCCTCGCGAGGGACCCAAGTCCCGTCAGATGCAGGCGATCGCGGAAAAGCCAGCAAACACAGGCAAAAATCAGGACCGAGAGGGCGGAGCCAGCGACGGTCGCCACGAAGGAGTCACGCCCCAGCACCCACGCTATACAACCGCCCGGAATCACCGCAGATGCGCCCACAACGAGAATCGGCTTGACCACCTCGGACAATTTCGGTGTCACACCGATGAAGCGCGAGACCTGAACAGTCGCCATGGCCGCGTCAAGCACCATGCACACGGCCCACACGACGGCAGCCGCCACCATTCCTCCACGCGGAATAAAGATGAGGTTACCCACAACGTTGAGGCTCAGCACCACGATCTTGTTGACCGCGGCCCAACCCGAGCGCCCGCTCATGATGAGCAGCGAGTGAATGTTGCCCGCCATGAACGTGACGATGGAACCGATACACAGCACCACGAGGACGGTGGCCCCCGGGGCGAAGCTCTCGCCCAGGATCCGCATGAGCGCGGGTGCAAAGATCGCCATCAGGGCGTAGATCGGAGCGGCGAAGAGGACCAGCCAAATCGACGCCGTGCTGTACAGGTCCCGCAAGTCCTTCGTGCGCCCCTGATGCAGGAGCTTGGAGAACTGGGGAGACACGACGACGCGCAGGGCCGTGTCCACGACCATGCCTGCCTGAATGAAACGAATCGCGCCACCGTAGATGCCCGAGGCCGCGTCGCCAGCGAGCAAGCCGACCAGCAGAACATCAAGCCACTGCAGGGCCTGCTCCAACCCCGCCGTCAGGGTGCGCGGCAGCGCAAAAGCAATGACCTGACGACGACGCGCGGCCCCGGGCCAACGCCCCACCGAATCCGCGACCGATGGCATGTGACGCAGCAACAGCCACCACGAGGCAACCAGAACGATGACGAACGGAAGCGCCCACGCGACCGACACGAAGGCCAGCGACCCGGTCAGAGCGGCCGCGAGGGCGACGAGCAGAGGACGCAGGCCCGGCAGGAGCAGGTTTTGGACGAGGACGTACTCGCGCATGTTGCCCAGAGCCCGCAGGGCGGCTGACGCAACCAACGTCAGGGCACCGATCGGCACGAACCAGAGGACGGCGCGGGTAGCCCCCGCGACCTCCTCATTCCAGATCAACGGGGCCACGGCCTCGAGAACGAGCACGCAGACGGTCGATACTCCCACGGTCATCGTCGCCATGAACGACAGGGTCGCGCGGATCTCCTCGGGAGCATCCAGGGACAGGCGGGGCATCAGGTAGATCGCCGTGGAGTCGAGGCCGACCTTCGCCAACGCCATGACGATCGCGAAGACGCCCGTCGCCTGGGTGACGACGCCCGCGCCCTGCGCCCCCAGCATCCGAGACAGGATGATCGTGAACGCGAAGCCCAGAATCGCCGACGCCGCCGCTCCGACGAAGCCGACGATGCCCCCGCGCGCGAGGGAACGCCTGGCTTGATTTGTCTCACTCATGAGTAACCTTCCCGCTACCGCGCGGTAGCCTTTCCCTATAACCGATCGATGGGATACACATGGACTTCAAACTCGATTCACTCTCGCCCGCCCGCAAGAAAATTCTCCTGGCGGCCGCGATTCTCCTGATCATCGCCCTCGTCATCGCGGGTATCCTGCGCCTGACGGGCTCCTCCGACTCCGAGACGTCGGCAGCCTCGGGCATCCAGTCCTCCCCGGAGGACCAGTCGGCCGGGCCGCAGTCCGTCGCCAAGACCATTACGCCGCAGTCCGCGGGTCCGGCCAACGCGTCGGGCTCGATGGGCACCGCGACGGAAGCCGGCGAGCAGGCCCAGTACGTCGCCAACACCCTGTGGAACGCGTACGCCGACCCCGAGCAGGCCCAGGCCACCGACCTGTCCTCCGTCCTGACTGAGTCCGCGCTCGAAGAATTCGACGCGCAGGCCCTGGAGTGGTCGAGGGACGGCACCCACGCCGAGGGCACGCCCACCCTGGAGAACCCGCAGATCATCTCCGATGACGGCGCTGGAAACGTCACCGTCTCGGTGTGCGTGGACTCCTCCTCCGTGCGCCTCCTCAACGACGCCGGGACCGCGCTGACGGACGAGACGCGCATGACCCGCGCCCTCACCTATTTTCAGTTTGTGAAGGAGGGAGAGAACTGGAAGCTTGCCGGTTTCTCCTTCCCCGACGACCCGACCTGTTGAGCCGCTCAAGCATCTGCGTGGCGAAAGCCCCGTCGTTCGCGGCGGGGCTTTGCCATTCCCCGAGGCGCACCGAACGCGCGGCGCGCACGGTTCCGGCGACGCTGCCCGCCGTCGGAGCACCCTGCTCCACTGCGGTGGCGCGACGCAGAGGATCGCTCTCCTCCTCGAGGTGGCGCGACAGCAGGCTCACGGCGACAACGGAGATCATGAGGCCCGTGTTCATGCCGTAGTAGAACTGCTCCACGAGGGTCGCCAGGATGATGCCACCCAGAATCGAGCCGTACACGTCCTTGGCACGCCAGATGCGCGGGAACATGCGCACGAAGAAAACGAGGAACAGGAGCAGGCCGACCAGGCCGTAGGAGAAGATGACCGTCCAGAACTGCCCCTGCGTGCCCAGGGAGGGCAGCCACGGCGACGCCGAGGGACGCGGCGCGCCGAACCCGAGGAACGGGGACTGGCGGAGCTCGTAGAGCGTCTCCAGGTAGTTCGAGGCGCGGTCCTCCGTCGACGAGGAGGCGGCGACGCGCTCGAGGAGCGACTGCGAGGCCGGGGTTACCAGCCACGCGACGACGCCCACTGCGGTGGCCGCGACGATGCCGAGCACCGTGCGCCAGGCCCCCGCGCGCAGACGCTGGAAACCCACCCACACGACGACGACGATCAGGCCGATGTACATGCCGCGATTCAGGGTCGCAGCGGCCGGAATCACCGACAGGGCGCACACGGCGGCCACGAGGAAACGCCACTTGGAGCGCTCGCGCCACAGCACGTAGGCGAAGACGAGAGCCAGCGGGAAGATCAGCGAGTAGACGTTGCCGTAGGTGTTGGAGTAGATGAAGGGAGCCGACGGGCGCGGATCGGAGAGGATCCACGACGACGGATTCCACTGGGTGGTCGCGCGCTTGGTGAACTCCTTGACGAAGTCGTTGGAGTGCAAGGCGCGCGGCACCAGGTAGTACATGAGCGTCTTAAATCGCAGCGTCGGGGCCGCCATGGCGATGAAGCCGCCGATGGTCGTCGAGGCCAGGAAACCCCACATGGTGCCCACGATCGCGCGCACGCTCAGCGTCTGACGCGCGTTATACGCGTAGACGGCGAAGATGCCGGGCGCCAGCTGAAGCAGGAAGCGGTAGAACGCGCCGATGACGCGCCCTCCCGAGTCGAGCATCGTCATGGAGGCCAGCACCCACGCCAGGAAGAACGTCCAGATGATCGTCCCGGGCGGGAAGCGCAGGCCGTGACGGCCGATCATGAACACGACCATGATGATGGCGAAGAGCGGCCACATGAGGTCGCCGGAGCCAAGCACCCACCACAGGAAATACGCCGCATAGGCCACGACGAAGGGCCAAGCCGGCAGTTCCTGCGCGTCCTCTCGCAGCGGCCCGATACGGGCGGCGGCGGGCTTCGTCCAGATTCCTCGGCGCGGACTCACGCGTCCGGGCTCCCTTCGGGGGCGCCGCGCTCACCGGACGAGGCCGGGGCATCGTCACCGCCGCTCGCGCCGGTGGGTGCTCCCTGGGCGGGATCAGCGGCGCGCGCGTCGCGGCTGGGTGCGACCAGCTTGTTGCGCCTGCGCGAGGACAGGTACAGGAAGGGGCCCTCCAGGAAGCCCTTGATCTCAGACTTGGTGAGGGAGCCGGGCACGTCGTCGTCGGTGCCCGCGACGCGGGCACCGCCGGGCTTGATACGGTTCAGGATGCCGGGGATTCGGCAGATGAGGGTGCCCAGGACGGAGGGCTTGTCGATGATCGCCTTCGTGAGCAGGGCGGCCATGCCGGAGCCGTTGCCGCGGATCTGCTTGTCCAGGCCGGCCTCGTCGACGCGGTGGCGGTGATGCACCAGGGCGTCGGGCGTGTGGACGATGACGTCACCCGTGGCCAGGATGCGTGCGAACATGTCGAGGTCTTCGCCGCCACGCGTGGAGGTTCCGGCGCCGAGGGCCGGGTCGAAGGGGCCGACCTCCATGAGGACGTCGCGGCGCATCGCCATGCACACGCCGGCGCCCACGCGCGCGGTCGTGATCGGGAACAGCGGGCCACCGTCACCCTTTTCTCCCAGGGCCTCCAGGCCGCTGGGCACGTCGCCGACGCACCAGACGCGCGGGCTCATGTCCTTGGGGAAGCCGCCGCGCGACTCGAACCAGCGCTGCGCCTTGTAGCGTTCCTCCAGGGGCAGGGCGATGCCCGTCGTCGCGGCCACGTAGGGCGAGGCCGTGAAGGGGTCGATCATGGCGGTCAGCCAGTGGGGATCGACGATGGCGTCGTCGTCCGTGAAGACGATGACTTCGCCGCGCGCCGCCAGGACGCCGCGGTTGCGGGCGCGCGACAGGCCGGGGCGAGACGCGGAGACAATGCTCATGCGCGTGTCGGTGATGCCGGCGAGCTTCTCGCGGGTCTGCCCGGTGTGCGGCGCGTTGTCCACGACGACCAGCGAGAAACGCTGGTGGTCTTGTGCCAGGATGGCGCGCACCGCCTCCTCGAGCATGTCGCAGGAACCGACCGTGCACATGATGACGGTGGCGTCGATGTCCGCCCCCGCGCCTTCTTCCCAGCCGCGGGCGCAGGCCGCCTCGACCTCGAGCACGCGCGGATCGTTCTCCGGGTGATCCGTGCCCTCAATCTCGACGAACGCGGAGTTTCGGCCGTTGTCTCGCACGAGAACGAGCGCGCGCGGGAACTTCGGGTCCCCCGAGACGAGCTGGCTGACGCGGGCGGTGCGGTCCACGTGCCAGATCGAGGCGGCCTTATCGTCGAGAGTGGTGATCTCCTCGGCGCTCACTTCTTACCCTTCTTACCCTTCGTGTCGGTCGAATTCTTCTTCGTCGAACCCTTCGTGTCGGTCGAATTCTTCTTCGTCGAACCCTTCTTGTCGGCGGTGTCCTCGGTGGCCTTGTCGGGCAGAGACTCCTTCGCCGGCGCAGCTTCCGTCGCCTCCTCCGCGACCGGCTCCACGGCCTCGTCCTCAGGCTCGATGACCTCGAGGGCGGGCGCGGCGACGGTCTCGGCGCTGCCGGCGACCTGCCCACCCAGGTAGATCATGCCGTTGACCTCGCGGTTGATGAGCGCGAGCTCGTCGAGGAGGGCATGCAGCTTCGACAGGTCGTGGCCCTTACGCACGGCGATGAGGACGTGGCGGGAGGGACGAACCTCGTCGAGGAGGGAGGCGAGAGGCTGGTGAATGTCGATGAGGCGCGGCGCCGGCACGCGGGTTTCAGCCAGGGAGCGCGACAGGACGCGGTGCAGCTGACGGGCCTCGGGGTCCGACGCGTCGACGATCAGGTCGACCCAGTGGTCGCGGTCGATCGCCATCGCGAGCATGCGCGTGGGGGCCAGCCACGGCTCGGGCACGTTCTCTTCCGCGCTCCACACCGGCAGGGCAGTCAGGTCCGCCAACTGCGTGGGAGAGGCCAGCGAGCGTGCGCGCGTCTCGCGGAGGAGCACCAACACGAGGCCGGCGAAAACACCGACGACGGTGAAAATCAGGATGAGGCGAGCCTTGGAGGGCTCCACCGTGTCGCTCGAGGCGTCAGCGCTCGTAATCACGAGGCCGGCGCTGGCGTGGTACGGCTCCAGCTGGGCGACCTGCTCCTTGAGCTTGTTGATCTGCTTCGTCACCTCGTCGGCGCGCGGATCCTCCGTCACCTTGCCGTCTTCGTCGACGGTGGGCTGCAGGGTCCCCAGCTCGGCCTCCAGGGCGGCGATGTCCTCGTTCGCGGCGGCGGCCATCTCGTCGGCGCGCTGCTCCACGAGGGCTGTGCGCTGCTGCAGGTAGAACTCGGCGATCGCGTCCGCGGCCGCGACGGCCTCGGCGCGGGTCGGCGCCGAATACTCAATCTTCACGATCGTGCCATTCGTGTCGCCCGACACGTCCATGTTGGAGCGCAGTTCGGAAGCGGTTACGCCGCCCCCGAGCTTCTCAGCCGCCGCATCCAGGACCATCGCGGACTTCGCGATGCCCTGCTCGGTGACCATGTCCGTCGTATTCGACAGGGAGGCGCGCACGGCGGGGGCGGGAGTGATATTCGGAGACGTGACGGTCATCGATACCGTCGCCGTGTGCGTGGCCGGAACGCCGAAGGCAGCGACGACGCCGAGAACCAAACCAGCCGCGGTCCCCGCAGCAATCGACCTCCAGCGGCGCGCCAGGGCGTGACGGAGGATCTGCTGGCCGCCCGTGGGCGGAGGGGTAAGGATCATGACTGTTCTCCTTGGATGGTCGAGCGCACCCACGCGGCGCGCGCATTCAGCCGACGCTCGAGGGCGCGGCGGGGCTTGGCGGGTCGAGACGCGACCCCCTGAGTGTAGACCTGCACGAAGCGGTCGAGCTCGCGCTCGGCCTCCTCGCGAGGAAGCGAAATGAGGGACACCAGGCGCGGCAGCGCCTGTCCCGTGAGGGACGTCGACAGGTCGGCGAAGGCCTGGGCCTGCTCCGGGCTCTTCCACGAATCCGCGCGCCACGCCTTATTGCCCGTGACCTGGCCCGGGTGGATGCGATACAGGAGGCCCCACGCCGCCAGGCGGCGGATGCGCCCACCGGCGGCGGCGACGCGCAACCACAGGTCGTAGTCCTCGGCAGGCACCGACCGGTAGCCGCCGACGCGGTCGATGACCTCTCGCGTCGCCAGCATGGTGGGGTGACACACGGGGTTGGTGAGTAGCAGGTGCCAGCCCATGTCCTCGGGCGTGATCTCGTAGGGGACGCGCGGCACCGGGCGAGAACCGCGCAGCTCAATCATCTGCGTGAACACCATGTCGTCACCGCGCTCAATCGCGCGCAGCGTGCGCTTGAAGCGGCCCTTCAGGGAGACGTCATCGGCGTCCATGCGGCCCACCAGGCGCGAATCCGTGCGCTCCATCAGCTGCGTCAAGACGCGCGAGACGCCGCCCTCACCCGGGGTGATGTCCTCAATGCGCAGGCGAGGATCGACCACGCCGCCGCGCGACGCGCCACGGATCGCCTCGCCCACCGTCGAATCGGAGGAGGAGTCGTTACCGACGACCAGCTCGGAGTCGCGGGGCATGGCGGCCAGCGTCGAGGCCACGGCGCGCCGGATCGTGCCCGCCGCGTTGCGCGCAGGCAGGATGACGGACAACTCAGGCACGGGACTCCCCCTGCTTCGCGGCGGCGTCGAGGGCCCGCAGGTCGCGGAAGCGGCGGCGCAGCGAGATCGACGAGTGCGCAACGGCGACCACGGCGAGGAACGTGTACAGCACCATGAAAGGAACGCCGAAGCCCCACAGGACGAAAGACCAGCATAGGACGCCCGGGTCGGTGGGCAGCAGCACGAAGGAACGCAGGTTACCGCCGCGCGTCTGCTTGCGTCCGGCCGCGCGCACGAACTGCTCGGCCAGGATCTGGCTCATAAACTGGCCCGACGTCACCCAGCCGTAAACGAGGGCCACGATGGCGAGCCACCAGGACTCGGGACGGTGCACCATGACGGCGGCTGCCGTGCAGAAGTGGATCGCGGGCGAGCGGAACGCGTCAGCGACGTGGTCTACCCACTCCCCCGTCTTCGAGGACGCGCCGGTCACGCGCGACACCTGACCGTCCGCCGAATCAAACATGAAGCCGACAGCCAGCGCCGTGCCCACGATCAGGCCCGTCCACCACGCGGGTTCACACGCGACGAGCACGATGAGGCCCAGCGTCGAGAAACACACGGAGATGAAGCTGACGAAGTTCGGCGTCCAGCCGAAAGCAGCGCACGCCGCTGCCACGACGCGCGCGGCACCGCGGTTCACCCAGCGCATGTACGCGGGAACGCCCGCGCCCGGCTTCTGGGCGGCAGCCAGCGCGCTGCGGTACGCGCTAAAACGGGGCCCCCACGAGGAGCCCGGCTCGAGCACCACGGGAAGGCTCACTGCTGCTCCCCTTCCGTCGCCTGCTCCGGCTTCTCAGCCGATGCCTCGTCAGTGAAATCCTCGGGCGCGATGAAGCGGCGCAGCTTCGTCGACGACGTCGACGGCGTGTAGGGCAGATAGACGACGCGCGCGCCGACCTCCG
>ERZ773197.2039-NODE-2039-length-13237-cov-3.323927_pt1 | contig 13237 bp, 9 predicted proteins | sample MGYA00580999_ERZ773197 | MGnify/ENA primary metagenome ERZ773197 (study PRJEB29015, sample SAMEA2738166) | human oral metagenome | biome: human oral; feature: human-associated habitat; material: saliva | place: China | collected 2185 ...
CCTCGGCTGCGCCGGCCGTCGACGCCCTGCACCGCATGGGCATCCGCACGGTGGTGCTCTCGGGCGACGAGCGGGCGAAGGTGGAAGCCCTGGCGCGCGAAATCCGTCTCGACGAATGGCACGGCGCTCTCCTGCCGGCCGACAAACTCACGGCACTCGAAGGGCTCATCGCCGCGGGAAGGCACACGGCCTATGTGGGCGACGGGGTGAACGACGCCCCGGTGCTGGCGCGCGCCCACGTGGGATTGGCCATGGGAGCCGAGGGAACAGATGCGGCGGTGGACACGGCCGATGCGGTGCTGGCCACCGACGATCTGCGGCGCGTGCCCGAAGCGCTGCGCATCGCACGCCGCACGCGCCGCCTGGTGTGGACCAATGTGGCACTGGCCGTGGGCATCAAACTCGCGGTGCTGGTGCTCTCGGCCTTCGGCCTGGCGGGCATGTGGGCGGCGGTGTTTGCCGACACGGGCGTGGTGTTGCTCTGCGTGGCCGTGGTGCTGTTGGCGCGCTTCCCCGCGGGGACGGCGCAACCGGCGGATCGCGAGGCCGAAATGCGCAGCGAATCGGCGGAAAAGTCGTAACTTTGCGCTCATCGTCTCGGCGTGTGTCGCAGCCCCTCCCGGCGGCCGTCGGCGCGTGCCGAGACGTTCCACTCCTTTCTTTCCCTTTGTCTCATGACCACTCCCGAAGAAGAAAAACTCTTGCACCGCGGCATTCGTCCCACCGCGGCACGTCTGCTGGTGCTGCGCGCATTGGAGGCGGCAGGTTGCGCCCTTTCGTTGGCCGACTGCGAGGCGCGTTTGGGCACGATGGAGCGCAGCACGGTGTTTCGCGCGCTTTCCACCTTTGCCGAGCACCATTTGGTGCACCATGTGGAGGATGGCACGGGACAGTTGAAGTATGCCCTCTGTCCGGACTCGTGCCATTGTGGCGAAACCTCGGCCGACGATCCGGCTGACCTGCACCTTCATTTCGTTTGCGAGCGTTGTCACCGCACGCTCTGCCTGCCCGACGTGCCGATTCCCATCCCTCAACTTCCCGATGGCTTCGTGATTCACACGGCGGGCTATGTGGTGCGTGGCATCTGCGCCGATTGTGCCGCTCGCTCGCGATCTTGATGCCGCGCTTGGGATGCCTCGGGGCGAGCGCGCCGCCCACTTCTGCACACGCCCCACTCCTCTCAGGCCGCACCTGCTTTTTTACACAAGGTTTCCCACTCCACTCCCCACCACCCCACTCCCCTCTCGGACGGCACCCGCGTTTTTTCCGCAGGATGCCCTACCACTTTCTCGTCCCCCTTCTCTATCTCAAGCCGCCCCCGCGTTTCTTCCGCACACCGCCCACGCCGCTCCTACTCTCTGCGGACTTGTCTCCGCGCCTTCCCGCACCAGCGCCACGTCCCGCCCGACTCCACGCCATTCCCTCCGCATGGGCACCGCCGCAATGGGACCTGTCTTCCGAAAACACAAAAAAACGAGCACCGTTCCTTGGGGAGCGGTGCTCGTTTTGGGTTGCTAAGCGGTCGACATTCGGCCGAGTGGTGTTGACCTGCGCCACTATGGGCGGTCACACCGACGGGAAGTGCGTGCGTCGACGGCTATTAGCGTGCGCGACGTGCGCGGTAGATCTGATTGACGCGGCGCTGTACTTCGGCATAGCGGGAACCGAGTTGGTCTTTGCGCACTTGGCCGTTGCCATAGACGCCGCGCATCACTTCGCGGGCGATTTGTTCCACACTGCCCTTGGGCGCCTGTGCGGGCGCGGCGGCCGTGCTCGACGCAGAGGTGGACGTGCTCGATGTGGAAGCAGCCTTGGTCAACGCTGATGCGGGAGCTCCCGATGTGGAAGCAGCCTTGGCCGGCGCAGATGCGGGAGCGCTCGATGCGGAAGCGGGAGCACTCGATGTGGAAGCAGCCTTGGTCGGCGCAGATGCGGCGGAGTTGGCCTCGCCACCGGCCTTGGCACTCGATGTTTCGCCCGTCGGGGCGGCAGTGGTTTCGGAGTTTCCGTTGGCTGCGGGGGCAGCTTCGCCGGTGCCTTCGCTTGCAGCCGCTCCTCCACCGGAGGGCGACGCAGCTGTCGGCACGCTGTCGACGACGACACTGTCGTTCTGTCCGGCAGTCGCCACGCTCGGCGTGCGATCGGCGCCACATTGGCGCACGAAATACACACCTCCTGCGGCCAACAGGGCCACGACTACGACGGCCACCCACCATTTTCCGCCACCCGACGAGGGTTGTGGCGCCACACCGGGGCTTTTGGGCGCAGTTCCTTCCACCTTGGGCGCGGAAACTTCCGAACCCTCTTTCGTGCGGAGGGTGACTTTGCGTTTGAGTTGGACCATGGAAAGGGCTTTTAGTCGTTACAGATGAGTGCGAAACCGGGCACTTCGTCAAAGGCTGTGCCGAGATCCATCACGCGGCTCTCGTTGATGAGGGCAAATTCGCCGTTGTTGTTGGCAATGGAGCAGACAAGATAAACGTGACCCTGGCTGGGATCGTCCATGTTCACCTCGAGGTTGTCGCCGGCATCGCTGGTCACTTCCACGCGCCCGCTCTCGTCTGCGAAGGTCACATCGCGTCCTTTGATGGCTGCATCGTAGTTCACCACGCAGATATAGGCCTTCTCGATGTCAGCGAGGGTGGCCACGTTGATTTGTTCCACTTCTTCACCGCCGGGAGAGGGTTCTTTCTGGTCGCCCATGTGGAGAATGAAGGGGAACTCGGTGAGCGAACCGAGGTCCTTGCGGCGACGACGGTATTCGTCGGAGAAAACGCCGCCTACTTCGCCGTCTTTCTTCTTGAAGAAGAGGCAAAGATCGAGGTCAGTGGCCGACTGCCAGAGCATGCGCACCTTGAGTTTTCCGGAAAAGGTGAAAGTTGCGGTTTCGCCCTTGGTGCGGAGGGTGATTTTGCGTTTGAGTGTTACTGCCATAGTGGGTAAGTGGGGTTTAAAGGGTTGAGATTTCGAAAAGAAGCTGGGAGAAGTCGTGCCGCCCTCGGTGAGCGGACGCCCCAAACGGGGAAGAGGCGGCTAAGAACCGGGGCACGCTGCGGCGGAAAGGGGACATCGCCTTGTCGGGTGGTGCGCCATTCGGCCGCGGCGGGGATCCTCACTCGCAGATGAGGGAGAAGCCGGGCACTTCGTTGAAAGCCGTGCTGAGATCCATGACGCGGCTCTCGTTTTTGAGGGCGTAATTGCCGTCGCGGTTGAGGATGGAGCAGACAAGATAGACGCTTCCGTGCTCGGTGGCATCGGCTTGCACTTCCAAATTGTCGCCGGCGTCGCTGGTTATCTCCACGCGGCCGCCCTCTTCGGCGAAGGTGACATCGCGACCTTCGGTGGCGGCGCCGTAATTGACGATGCAAACGTAGGCTTGCTCGAGGTCGGCCAGCGATCCGACGTTGATTTGCTCTACAGATTCGCTGCCTTCGCCGGGTTCGGGGCTGTCGCCGAGATGAAGGATGTAGGGAAACTGGTCGAGTGCGCCGCGATCGCTCTTGCGGCTGCGGAAGAGGTCGGAGAACACGCCACCCACTTCGCCGTCCTTGCGGCGGAAGAAGAGACAGAGGTCGAGATCCGTTTCAGACTGCCAAAGGAGTCGCACTTTCAGGCGGCCGGTGAAAGTGAAGGCGGCCTCTTCCTTGCGACGAAGGGTGACTTTGCGTTTGAGACGCACTTGGGGTTGATCAGACATGGGAGAGAGGGGTTGAAAGGTTTGTATATATGAGATGTGTGTCGGGCGCAACGACGCCCCGCATGGCTTCTTGCTGCGCACAGCGGGGAGGGCGTTTCGCACACGGCACGCATTAGCGTTCGTCGTCTGCGCGTTCGCGCACGTTGCAAATGAGTTTGAAGCCGGGAATCTGCTCGCAGGCCTCGACAATGGTGAGGACTTTGCGCTTGCGCAGGAGCCTGATGAGCCCATCGGGGCCCTTTTGGAGATTGACCACCCAATAGACGCAGCCTTCGCCCTCAGAGCGGAGGTTGCTGTGGTGATAATCGCCGGCTTTCGTGTAAAGTTCTACATAAGCGCCCGCTTCTTCGAAAAACGAAGCGCGCTCAGCATTCGCCGCCTCGTAGTCCACCACACAGATACAGGCCTTTTCGATGCCGCAGAGCTCACCGATCCAGATTTGCTCGATGGCGTCCCCATCTTGTTGGGACAGCATCTCGTCGCCCCCGTGCAAAATGTAGGGGAATGCGTCCAGTCTGCCCATATCATCGAGACGTTCGCGATAGTCGGAGGAGAAAACGCCGCCCGTGCCCCCATCTTCTCCGCGATAGAACAGGCAGAGATCGAGGTCGCGCCGTCAGTTCGTCTCGGTCGGCGGCATTCCAGCAGAGTCTCACCTTCATTTTATTCTTGAACGTGAAGATAATGCCGCTTTTCTCCCGGATGGTGACGTACGGTCGCCTCTCCTCTTCGGTGCATGGCACACCTTTTTCCTAATACTGAGCAGTGGGTCTTCGGTCATGGGGACGGGGGATTTAGAAATCGAACTCATCTAAAGGATTGCTCTTCTTGGTTTCGTTTTTCGGACCCTTCTTTTGTTTGTTATCGGGCGTAGGCTTCGTTTTGGCGCCCTCGTTCTTTTTAGGAGCGGCGGGTTGGGGGGCTATTATTCCGAAGAAAGGGTCAAAGAAAGGGTCCTTTCCCGACGGTTGATCCGCAGGTTGCGGTGATTGCCCCTTGCCCTGTTGCGGTTGCCCCGCAGGTTGTTGCGGCTTCACGGTGGAGGAGCCGTTGTTTTGATCCTCTTCATCGAAAATTCGTTGGAAGAGTCTCAACACGTTCTCCTTTTGATGGGGTGCAGTGGCGTCGGCTTTGAGCGCTTTGAGGAGCCTTTTGGCTTCTTCGTAGCTGCGGTCGGTAATCAGCACCTTGACTCTTTCCAGCGCTTCCTTAAATTGTCGGCGATCTTGCTCGGCGCGCACTCGTTCTTTGGCGCGTTCCACTCGTTCGGCGAGTTCTTCGTCTTTGCGGCAGCGGAGCACCTCTTCGGCGTAGCGGACAAAGGCGGCCCAATCTCCGTCGAACCAGGCTTTGTTGTAGCGTTTTGTACAGTCGTCGATGAACTCTTTTTGCTTTTGCTCGGCTTCGGCAGCCCGTTTGTGCTGCTCTTCGCGGGCTATCCACTCACTTTGCTGTTCAGGGTCGAGGAAAGCGGCGAGCCGGCGCGCACATTCGGCGGCCTTTTCGTGGTCATGCCGGTCGGCGGCGCGGGTATATTCCTGCTTCATGGCGAGGATTTTACTCTCGCGCTCGCTGATTTTCAATCGGCAGGCGCTCATGCGCGGCTGCAAATCGGGGTGGTTCGGGTCGAGGAAGCGCACTTTCTCGAATTCCTCGAGGGCTTCGTGGTAATTACCCTGCTGTTCTAAGACGTCAGCTCGGGCGAAAAATCCGCTGATGCGGGTGGCCTGATCGATTTGCTTGGTCGACTCGTCGTGAATCTTCTTGGCGGTTTTGGAATCGGGGCGCACATTGAGGGCAGTTTTGGCGTGTGTGAGCGCCTCTTGCCAGTCGCGGTGCTCGAAAGCGTCCTGCGCCTGTTGGATGCTGCTTGCATATTGCTCGGCGCGCACCTTGTCTTCGGCGATGTTGCGGGTAGCGATTTCGAGTTTCGCTTTGGCCTCCTTGTCTTCGGGGCGAAGTTGGAGTGCATTTTGGGCCCAGTCGAGCATGCTGTGCCACTCCTTTTTCCGTTCGCACTCTTCAATTTTGGCCATGGCCGTGAAGAACTCTTCCTTGTCCTTGCGGGCGGCGGCGTCTACCTGCGCCTTTTCGTCGGCAAGGCGGGCGGCTTCGCGTTCGCGCTCGGCCTCGGCCTGTGCATTGCGCAGGGCGATGAGTTCCTGCTCGCCGAGTTTGCGGTGTATTTGGGTTTCGGTGCTGAACTGGTCGAGGTTAATCTCACGATAGACGGAGACGATTTTGGGAAGGTCGCAGCGGCGGAAATAAACGAGGTCTTCTTTTTGAAAACGGTAGCTGGCTGTGACGGCTTCGCTGAACTTTTCGTTCACAAATCCATCGCCGAGGAAGAGGATACCGCGGAGAAATTCGTCGGGCTTTAGGATTTTGGTCACGAAATTTTTGATCTCGTTGATGACGGCCCGGACGATTTTTTCGGTACGGTTGTTGATTTCTTCGGCCGTTACGTTCACATCGAAGGTGTTGGGGGCCACGGAAAAGCGCACGCCCAGCAAATGTACGGGGCATCCGCCTCGGGTGGCATCGAGTTGGCGCAACCACTCGTCGGCATACTGTTCGAGATTGCAGTATTCCTTTTCTTTCTCCTCAGGGGTGGAGAGGAAATGCTGCACATTGTTGATTTTCGCTACGACAGTTTCGACCAGCGCGCGCACTCTGGGGTCGGTGCCCATGCCGGGGAGGGTATCTTTGTCCAACCGCACGAAGGTTTCGCCTTCGCGGTGGTAGATGCTGAAATGGAGTTGCTCGTTGTAGGCGTTGAGCACGAGGTAACACCCATCTTCGCACAAGTGGTTGCTGCGTCGGGCGTGTTCGAGCGCGAGATGTTCGACGGGCACGGAACGTTCGCACACATCGAAGCCTTCGTTTTTGAGCACATTTTCGACAAAGATGTTGCGCGAGGCGTAATCTACGTCGGCGGCGAAGGAGATGTAGGTGGGCACTTGGCGGCCGGCGCAGGGTGCACTGTCATAGCCCGCGGCTTCGCTCCACTCATCGAGGATGCCGGCTTCTTTGAAGAGGTGGCTGATGGGTTGCTCGCGGTCGTAGAGCGAGAAGGTTTTGGTGTTTTCGGCCATGAGTCGGAACACCTGACCGAAACAATGGGGTTCGCCTTTGAAATAGGCGTTCTTGTAAGAATTTCCGTAGTGCACACGGTTGTTTTCCGTGTCTTCGCGGAAGAAAAGTTCGAAATATTCGTCTCCCGTTTTGGGACGAATCGGTTTCACCACGCCATTATCGTCGCGCACGGCGGCTACAATGTAGTGAGTGTCGACATAGAGAAAAAGATAATTCATGTGTGCAAGGGAGAAAGCTGTGTCTCCTGTCCGTTTACTCATCGGCGCGCATAGGCGCATTGGCACTGCGGTCGGCAAGTTGGGACATTTTGACGAGAAACAGGACCGTTTCTTCGATTCTCGCCCGTGTTTTGGTTGCGACTCCGCAGTTTTTGCATCGTCGTGTGGGCGACGGGCGACAGCGGAGGCGAATAGGCGGTGAAAATGAGGAGAGTCTGTCGGCCCATGAGGGCGGCGGCCGATGGAATCGGCAAGCGATGCCCACCCCTGCGGGCGGCTGCGCGCCTCACTCCCGAGGAAGTGGGCGCACAGTGCCGCGTGGGCAGATGGAGCAGGGGCCGGTGGAAGCCTCAGCTCCGCCGCCGTCGTGCACAACGACGCGGCGACGCACAGCGACTTCGCAGGGCGGCCGGCACGTGTGCTATCAGACGAAGATCTTCTTGATGACGGTCTTCAAGAAGCAGGCGCCCTCTGCAATGATAAGCGGCTGGTGGTAGGGGAATTCTCCACTCTGGTGGCGGAGGGCCTTCTTGTATTCGTCGTCCTCGGTGACAAAGCTGGCGATGCGGTCGGAGAGATCGACCAGGTCTTCGCGCAGGTCTTCGGCTTTGGCGTAGAGTTTCGTTTTGTGACTCACGAAATCGCAGAAGATGTTCATGAAGACTTCGAAATTCTTGGTGCCGTTGAATGACAGGCGGTTCATGTTGTCGGCAAAGTATTCGCCGGAGAGTTCGTCGTCGGCTTGCAGCGTGACAGACGTCTCATTGTCCTGCAAATATTGCACGCCGGTTTCGCCGCAGAGGTCTTTTTGGTTGAGCGATTCGGCTTTGAGCACTTCTTTGGGCTGCACCAATCCCTTGGCTACCTCCGACTTGTTGTCGACTTCGATGTCGGTTCGGTAGCGAACTTCGACTTCTCGGTCGATCATGAGGTGGAGTCCGGCATTGAGACAGTCGGCGTAATACCTTTCTGTGGCGTTGGTGCCGGCGGGTTCGCGGAGCCAGTGGAAGAGTCGGCCGCCCTTACCGAAGGTGAGCACATCGACGCGCTTGATGTGGTCGAGTTGCTGCTTCTTGATGGTGTCGCCGATGAGGATGCCCGAATAGAAGAGGAGCAGCCCGGTGACATAGGCGGGAATGGTGAAGACAAACTTGGCCTTCTCGCTGATGGTGCTGTAGAAGCGCTCGTAATCTTCCGTGTCTTTGAGCTGATCGAAGACGCTGTTGAGGCAGTAGGGCGCCTTTCGGGGGGCGTCTCTCACGATCTCCTCGACATTGTTGACAAAGACTTTGTTTTTGTCCTCTTTCTGGCAATAGTAGTTGAGTGCCTCGCGGAACTTTTCGGAGTTGATGATGGCGTTGAAGAAGACGCCTGCGGCGAGACGAACGGAACTTTCGCGGAAGAGGGTGGCTTTGTTGGCGTTTCGCGGATCTTTGGCCAGGAGGAGGATGTCGCTCGTGCTGCCGCCGACGTCGATGCCGAGGAAAAGATTGTCGTTGCTCAGGCCGATTTCGCGTGTGAGGGCGAAACTGCACACGGCCTCGGCCTCGGTGGTGTAGGTGCGGGGGAGCGTAGGTCGACAACCCACGATGGGCGTGATTTTGCAGAGCTCTTCGTAGATATTTTCGAGCTCATTGCGATCGGCTTCCATCATGGCGCCGGGATAGCTCCACACGATTTCCTTGGGTTTGAGGCGCTTGGTGTAGAGATAAGCGCAGGCTTGGAGCCAGAGACTCTTGAGGAAAGCGCGCTTTTTCTGCAAACCCTTGTCGTCGTTGAGCCACTTCATGTTGTAATGCAGCGTGCCGGCTTGGGTGGTGATGGTGCGTTCGTCCATCTCCTTGACCAAGACATTGGGACGACTCACGGGTACACCACCGGCTACCTCCTCGCTTTGGTATTTGAGGTTGTAGCGGCTGTCGTGTTCGTGGAGCCAGGATTTGATTTGCCCGTTGCTGGTGGGATAATTGCTGAAGAAGAGCAACTCGTGGTTCTCGGCCACAGCGCGCAGATCGCGGGTTTCTTGCCCGACAAGCATGGTGCGGAAATTCTGGAACTCCACAGGTTGCGCTTGACTCTCGTCGACGCTGTAGTAAACGCACATGTTGTTGCTGCCGAAGTCGATGCCCACAACGGCCTCTCCCTGGGTGTCGAGACTGGTGAGGTCTTTCACCACTTGGGGGCGGAGCATTAAGTAACCGGCGTGTGCGTCTTTTCCGGCATCCTTGACCGTTACGGAGAGACCGGCGGGGGCCAAGGCCATGGAATAGATGTTGTATTTGTGCAATTCCTCGCCTTGTCCGGGGGGATAGGTGATGAGTTGTCGCACTTGCGGCGCGTTGGGTTCGTCGGGAGCGGGGTTGTAGTCGGAAGTGAAGAACTGTCCGTCGATGTTGCGCACAAATTCACCCTTCTGCTTGAAAATAGCTTGGAATTGTTGCGCCGCGTCCGAAGTACACTCGGTGTAGAGATAGTAGTTCTTCCAATTTTCCGAGACGAAATTGGGCCACATGATGACCTTCTTGGGTTCGGTCATCCACTTGACCACGTATTCGCGGGTGTTGAGTTCGACTTGTTCTCCGTCAATCTCGACGACGAGGGAAACAGCGAGGGATCCGGCGTCGTTAAGCCGGGCGGAGAGACGCGTTTTGCAGTTGTCTCCGTAGCCGAGGAGGCCGGAAAGCGAATTTTTGAAGATGTCTAACCCAATTTCGGAGAAGGGGAGCGAGAAATAGTCGGCGCCTCCGGTGACAAGATTGTCGATTTTGAGGTAGAAGACGGCGCTTTCCGAGAGTTTGGGTCGGGCATTGGGCGCTTCTGCCCAACCGACTACAAATTTGTCGTCGCTGAGCAACTTTTGCACGTCGCCCACGAGTTTATAGTCCCCGTCATTGTTGTAGGTGAAGGTGAAATCGGGCTTCAGATAGACAGGAACGCTGCTTTTGAAGAGAGCCGAGAAAGGATATTCCAGGTTGGCGTACTGCGCCACGGGACCAATTTCACGCAGCTGCCCGCCTTTTTGGCGCAATTCTCCTTCCCATTTCCGACTCATGCCTTTGAATCCACTCAACACCATGCGTTTCTTTCCTCCGCGCTGGGTATTGATATTGTTCTCGAAGGCATCGAGATTGCCGTTGAGGTTTTTCACGAAGAGATAGACCTTTTGCAGCTGTTCGGGGCTGAGGAACGGCGTGGGATCTTCGAAGCGCCCGTTGCGGAACCACTGCACTTCTCCGGCGTCGGCCCCGACTTGGGTGTAGTCCACGCCGGTGAACACGCCGGTCATGGGCGAGGTGCCGCCAACAAGATGGCCGCGGTAGTAGATGAGTTGGATGAAGGGCTGCGTATCGGGGTCTTTGGCGAGTTGAAGTTGGTTGCTCCAGAGGTCTTTGTCGTCGAAGAGCATGCGCCCGAAGGCCGATGCGATGTCATAAAGTCCGCCATTCACACTCATGGTGATGGGTTTCGAGAAGTTGACCCGGTCGGGATAGAGGGCCATGACGGCGAGCAGACCGCGCCACTCCCCGTGCAGCATTTCGTAGAACTGCTGTAATCCCGAAGAGTCGATGTTGGGATCGGGGGCATTGAGGGTTTGGAGGGCAAACTTGAAGAGGCGTGCGCGCGCCCAGGGGGTGGGCACACCGGAAATGAGGGCGGCGAGCTTGTCGCTGCCCATTTCTTCGAGGATTTTGCCGGTTTTGATGCCCTGAATGTAGGAGGGCACCATGTTGAGTTCGTTCCATTCGCCCGCCGTACCGGTCGACAAATTGGTGTAACTCTTGATGAGCAATGCTTTTGTAGACATAGTTTCGTGGGAGATTAGGTGAACTGATAAAGTTTGCCGAGGGTATCGTAGACGAGTTTGTAGAGTTTCTCACCGCTGTTGGTGATGGCCTTCCATCCTTGGGAGCTTTCGCGCTCGGCGATGAACATTTTCTTGAAGGGATCGAACTTCGAACCGCCGAAAATGCCGCTTTTCTTATAATTGTTGTCCTTTCCGATTCCTTCGTTGCGGTAAAGTTCTTTGTTCCAGTTCACTTTCATCAAATCCTTGAACGTGTTGAAACCAAAAAGGCTCGCGTTGAAGAGGAATTTGTCGCCACCGCCGGCCGAACGGTGCAGTTGTCGCACCCATCCCTCGGCGAGTTGTCCTTCGCTACGTTCGAAGAAGAGAAGAGCAAAGTACTTTTTGAGATACTCCACCTGCGAGACTTCCATGCCTGTGAATTCGGTGATTTCCTTCTGCGCTCCGCAACGCACACTCTCCACAAAGTCGTCTTCGCCATTGCAGAAGAGGGCAAAAGCGAGGAGCATGCCGAATTTCCGTGCAAATTCCTCCGCCCGCTGCTGACCGACGAAGTCTTCGAATTCGAAACGTCCGTCTTCGCTGATGGCACGGTAGATATAATCGGTGGCGGCGTGCTTTTTGTTCTCTTCCAGTTGCTCGGGTTTCGTGTTGTAGAAGTCGAGTGCTGCACAAGCCGCGAGGAGTTCGATGTAGTGGGAGTCGTTTTTCTGTTCGGCGCCTCCGGTGATGGTCTTACAGATCTCTTCGCCACGCTTAGCCATGGGCTCCCAATCGATAGAGTCGGTGCCCAGCATGTAGAAGCGCTGGTAAGTGCTGCGCACGGTGGCGTCGTCGTCGTAGAACATCATGGCCACTTGCGAGTTGAGGGCGAACTTATCGCTGGTGGCAATGACCTTTTGGGCGTTGAGCTCGTCGCCGGTGGGGGTTTTGAAATTGAAATAGGCCGTGAGCAGGGTGGAACCGAAATACGCATTGCGCAAAACGTTGACCGCCCCGCCGTTCATGCGCTCAGCGGCGCGCGAAATGGCCTGCGGAATGATGGGAATGGACGAAGCGCCCGTACCGCCGAAGACCGACCCGAGGATAAACACCTTGGGCGTGCCGTTTTGCGCCGCTTTGGTGAGCTGCGCGAGGAAGCTTTTCAGCTCGTTGTCCATCGGACTTTCGGCGGCTTCGAGGATGGCGTGGTACATCATCATCGAACCGAGGTGAGTTTGTGCGCGATAACCGTGGCGGAGATTGAATTCCTCCACTTGTTTGGTGAGCACAAGGTCGGCCAGGTCGGCCTCTTCGCGGTGGTTGTATTGCGTTCCGCCGTAGTCAAACACCTCTTGAAAGGTGCTTTGCGCATCATAGTTGGGGCTGAACTCATAATACTTCACATTGGCCGAGAAGAAGGTGTCTTTAAGCGGCGTGCGCGCGGCAGCATCGCTGCCTTTGGCGCGGCAGTAGGCCTCTTTCACCTCCTTGAGGCGGGCGAAGTTACCGTTGTTTTTATCGGTATCGAGGGCAAGGAGGTGGAGCTCGGTGTCGTCGAACATGCCCATAGCGCAGAGGTGCAGGAGCGATTCGATGCAACGCATGCCCGTTCCACCGATGCCGAGAACGAAAAACTGACTCATAGCATTTTATTTCTTAAGGTGGAGGATGGAGCCGAACTTAGAATTGGGCGTGAGATAGGCGAGAAGAAAAACCAACCCGACATAACCCACGGCAAGCGCCCCTAAAGTTTGCCATATAGTATGGCTAAATAGCGTTTTATAGGCCGTCTTTTTTATACTGTCCATAACGTAGAGGTCATTATAAAGGAAGAAACCAATCCAAGCCACAGCCCAAACAATGCCACATGCCCAGCGGCGTTTGATGTAAGAACGGTCTTTTCCGCCCTCCCAAGAGATAAGCGTCGAGATGCCCCAAGCGACAAAAAGGGCAAAAAGGAGGACAACAGCTGCCCAAACCCAGGTTTCATTTTGCAGCGCATGGAGCTGCTTCGACGTAGTAACGTTGATCATAATTAGAATAAAAGATGAGGTTATCGTTTATTTGACTTGATGTAGAGCGTATAGATGGGCGTCTTGAGAATCAGTTCCTTGATTTCGGGATTGATCAGACACTGTTCGATGCTGGCTCCCACCGAAACGTTTTGCTCTCCGGGATGGGTGAGACTCTCGAAGGTGAAAAGCGGCAGATAGACCTCAGTCATCGGGCTAATATCGGTGGCAAAGAGATCGATCTTGGTGTAGTTGAACGGATCGCCGTCGAGAGCCTCATCGGGGTTGTATAAATCTCCGGCAAAGGTAAGATCCACGATGCCATTGGCGGAAAACTTCTCGTCGTTGACCTTGACAAAACCCTCACAATCGGCCGGTTCGATCTCTTTCTCGGGCTGTACCTTTTCCTCCTTCGCAGTGCAGAAAT
>ERZ773197.2046-NODE-2046-length-13204-cov-8.165488_pt1 | contig 13204 bp, 8 predicted proteins | sample MGYA00580999_ERZ773197 | MGnify/ENA primary metagenome ERZ773197 (study PRJEB29015, sample SAMEA2738166) | human oral metagenome | biome: human oral; feature: human-associated habitat; material: saliva | place: China | collected 2185 ...
CATATTATTGGACGCATTGGACAATCTGGATGGATGATTATCCTTGTAACGGCAACCGAACAATTGCCGCATAAAGAGAAGTGGGTAGAAAAGTTAACGGAACGAATTCCTCAAGTAGAAACTGTCGTTCACAACGTGAATGGTAAGCGTACTAATGTCATCTTAGGACCTAAAAATAATATCCTCTATGGTGATGGAACGATTACAGATTATATTAAGGACTTACAGTTTACATTATCTCCACATTCCTTCTTCCAAGTGAATCCAGAACAAACGACAGTACTTTACGATCAAGCATTAGCTTATGCGGACCTAAAAGGTGATGAAACCGTTATCGATGCGTACTGTGGTACGGGGACTATTTCATTGTTTTTGGCTCATAAGGCAAAACATGTAATAGGTATAGAAATCGTGGAACCAGCCATTATCAATGCTCGAGAAAACGCACGCCGCAATGGCTATGATAATACAGAATTTATCGTCGCTGATGCGGCTGTAGAAATGCCGAAACTCTTCAAGGCTGGCGTACGGCCAGACGTGATTGTATTCGATCCGATCCGTGCAGGCTGTAAAGAAGAAGTACTAACCTCTGCAGCAGGAATGAAACCAAAACGCATTGTTTACGTATCCTGTAATCCAGCCACCATGGCGCGAGACATTGAAATCCTTACACACTACGGCTATGAACTAAAAGAAGTACAACCTGTAGACATGTTCCCAATGACCGCTCACGTTGAGGCAGTGGCTTTGCTTACTAGGAACGAAGTGACGCAGTAAGCATTAGCACTGCCCATGTGATAGGCGTCCAAGAACACGAGACGAAGACGAAGTGCGATTGGAAAAGCCGAACCACTGAGGCAGTAGTTTTGATGTCAAAAGTGAACTCTAAGAAGTAAAAATAATGTAGTAAATAAAAGGCTTTTCAGAGAGCTATCGTTATTGAGTACGATTGGCTGCTGGAAAGCCTTTCTTTTTATGCTTGAAAATGGCTTTATGGGAATTGGTCCATAATGCAGGGGTGCCACTAGGGGATAGATAACAAGGAAAAATGCACCATCTAAGTTCACTCTATAACGATTGTATATAAGGCAATAAATATAAAAATTAATAATTTATAATTTTTGGTATGTAAATACCAAAAATATTGACAATAAACTTATATGGTAATATAGTATCGTTAGAAGGTTTAGAATATCTAACAGCAGGAGGAGCTGCTCATGAAAAAGAGTGATAAAAGAATCGATAGAGTGTATTCCTTCTTTAATGCTATAAGAGGGAATAATACGCCAAATGAATATCGATGTGTTTTAGCTGTATTGAAAAAAGTAATGGTCCTTCAGGCCTGTGCTCAAAACGAAATGGATTATGATGAATTGTATCAATTAATGGAAAGTGTTGCTACTGATTTTGAAATTCCTAATCCATTTCCAGAGAAAGAAAGATTTGTTGATATCTATAGAACTTTGCAAGGATTCGATGAGCTTAGTTGGTCCGACATTTTAGAATATGGGGATGATAGAGCAAAGTTTAGGGTTCCTGAGTCAGTTATTCATGAAATGGAAAAGAACTTCATTGATGGTTTTCAAGAAGTTCTCATTGCAGAAGCGGAGAAGTTTTCACCATTCTTAGAAAGGCTTGTTGAAGCACACTTTGATTCTCATTTTACTTTGACAACAATGGATGCGTTTTATTACAAAGTCTTAAATGAGATGTTTGATGACAATGACATGGTTGATATCAAGCAGACCAATATATATCAGTATGAATTTACATCTGAAAAATTTGATTTGATTTTATCTGTTCCAGTGTTTGGTGTCAGAGATAAAGCTGATGAAAGTTCGGGGTTTATTTGCAGAGAGTATGACATGATTGCTGTCGAGAACTTAGCTCTTCATTTAAAAAGTGAGGGTATCTTGTCAATTGTTTTACCGGCTAAAATTACATTTGCTGGTGGAACAGTAAAAGAGTTAAGAGAGTTCTTGCAATCAATGTATTGTCTAAAAGAGATATCTGATTTGCCCTCAGGGATTTTTGATAATACAGGAGTAAAGACATTCCTTCTTACTATTACAACTGGAAGAACGGATGAAGTTACCATCAAGAGATTTGTTTTTGAAGATGAAAATGCACGTAAAACAGGAAATAAAAAGGTTGTAGTTCAAGATGACACATTTGTACTCGAAGATGAGCTGACTGATATGGGAGATTGGAACGTTGATAGAATTTTTGAGGCTCAAGATGAAGATTGGATAAAATTCCAGGAGTCAAATGTGAAAAAGCAGGAGCTTGGAATGGTTACTTCTATTTTTAGAGGTAAAGCAATCAATCGAAAAGATCCTAACGGAAGTATTGGTGTTGTTAATATTTCTAATATTGGTGAGTATGAAATTGATTATTCCTCTTTGGATCATTTAGATGAAGAGGATCGTAAGATTACAAACTATATACTTAAGACAGGTGACCTTTTAATACCTGCAAGAGGGACAGCTATAAGAATAGCAATATTTGAGGAGCAGACATATCCATGTATTGCTTCATCGAATGTAATAGTTATTAGATCTACAGACGAAAGCTTATCCACAACTTACTTAAAGCTTTTCTTTGACAGTCCACTTGGACGAAAGATGATAGTTACTAGACAGCAGGGTACAGCTGTGATGAATATAAGTTATAAGGAATTGAATAATATAGAAATTCCACTTCCCTCTATAGAAGAACAAAGATTAATAGGCGAGGAATATACAAGAGAACTTGAAGTTTATAAGAAAGCCATCCAAGAAGCAGAAAATAGATGGACTTCAACATTATCAAGACTTCAAGCAAGAATTTAAGGCGGTCGTTAGATGTTAGGAGCGATTATTGGAGATATCGTCGGGTCTCGTTTTGAATGGAATAATCATAGAAGTAAAGATTTTGAGTTTTTAACTTATAAGTGTTTTCCTACCGATGACAGTATCATGAGTCTAGCAATTGCTCAGGCGATATTGGTAAGTAAAAAAGACCATAGTGATTTATCGAAAAATGCAATTGAATGCATGCAGAACGTTGGTAGAAATTATCTCAACTGTGGATACAGTGGAAGCTTTTATGGATGGATTTTTTCTGATGATCCAAAGCCGTATAACAGTTATGGAAACGGAGCTGCAATGCGAGTAAGTGCAGCTGGTTTTGCTGCTAATAGTATTGAGGAAGCTAAGAAACTGTCAAGATTAGTGACAGAAGTTAGTCATAATCATCCAGAAGGAATTAAAGGTGCTGAAGCGACCGCTGTTGCGATTTTTATGGCCAAGACGGGAAGCAATATCTTTGAAATAAGAGATTACATTGATAAGAATTATTATCCAATGAACTTCACTTTGGATGAAATTCGCGATACATATCATTTCAATGAAACTTGTCAGGAAACAGTGCCACAAGCTTTACAGGCCTTCTTCGAGTCTACTGGATTTGAAGATGCAATTAGAAATGCAATATCTATTGGTGGAGACAGTGATACGGTTGCAGCTATCTGTGGTGGAGTTGCTGAAGCATATTACGGTATACCAACAGATATTCGTAAATATGCCTTAACGTTTTTAGATAGGAACTTACTAGAACTTTTAGTTGAATTTGAAAATAAATATCCACCAATAATGGAAAAAAGAAATAAAGATATGAGTGTCAGCATAAAGCGCTCTGAAGAGCAGAAAGTAAGAATAGGGAGTAGGGAAGAGATGATTCAATCAGCGAATGAGACTGCAGATAAGGAATTGAAAGAATCTACAAAAAAAGCAGAAGAATTAGAAAAACAACAGTTATTTTATCATTTGTTTGAGGCGTGCAATATATTAAGAGGACCAATTAACCAGGATGAATTTAAAGACTACGTTACACCAATTTTATTCTTTAAGAGGATAAGTGATGTATATGATGAAGAAACTCAAGCTGCTCTAGAACGGTCTGGTGGAGATGAAGAATATGCCGCATTTGATGAAAATCATAGTTTTATCATACCAGAAGGATGCCACTGGCAAGACCTGAGAAATGCAAGTAAGGATGTAGGTAAGATAATCGTAAAGGCGATGAATGGTATTGAAAGAGCGAATCCAGATACATTAAGTGGAGTTTTTTCTAGCTTTGATGATGTTACATGGACCGATAAAACTAAATTAACAGACGAAAGATTGAAAAATTTGATTGAACATATGTCTAGTATTAAGGTGGGAAACTTCAACTATAATGCAGATGTGATGGGAGATGCTTACGAATATTTGATTAAGAAATTTGCTGACCTTTCAAAGAAAAATGCAGGTGAATACTATACACCTCGTTCTATTGTAAAGTTAATGGTTATGCTTCTTGATCCGAAGCCTGGAGACTCAGTATACGATCCAGCGTGTGGAACCGGAGGGATGCTAATCGAGGCGATTCGACACATTAATAACGATCAAATGACTTACGGGAGGATTTATGGTCAAGAAAATAATTTGTCAACATCAGCCATAGCAAGAATGAATTTATTCCTTCACGGCGCAAAAGACTTTAAGATTGCACAAGGAGATACTTTAAGGAACCCAAAATTTATTGAGAGTGGAAAACTCAATACATTTAATTGTATATTGGCAAACCCTCCTTTTGGACAAGAAAAATGGGGTGCGGATTCATTTGAAACAGACAAATATGGAAGAAATATTTGGGGGACTCCGTCTGATTCTAATGCCGATTTTGCTTGGTTACAACACATGATTAAATCTATGAAGCCTATGGATAGTAAAATTGCAGTTGTTCTTCCGCAAGGGGTTCTATTCCACAGCGGAAAAGCAGGATATATCCGTGAGCAGCTAATTAAAAGTGATTTAATAGAAACAGTGGTTACTCTTGCAAGTGGTGTATTCTATGGAACAGGGGTATCAGCTTGTATATTGTTCTTGAATAATAACAAGAAACCAGAACATAAAGGTAAGGTTTGCTTAATTGATGCCTCAAGTATTTATACTCCAAAGCGCGCACAAAATGTGATGGAAGAAAAAGATATCAATGAAGTTTTCAAACTTTATCTGGATTATAAAGATGTCATTGAAAAATGTAAGATCGTATCTATCGCTGATTTAGATGCAGCAGGGAACACACTTGCAGTAAATACTTATATTGCAAAGAAAAAACAAGAAGTTGTTGCTCCAGAAATAGTGAGAGCAGAATATTTTGAAGCGTTGGAAAATGTAAAGAAAGCAGAATTAAAGATGAAGGAATTGTTGATTGAAGGAGGTTATGTCGATGAGCAGTAAGATTACAATTGATGAATTAGAAAAATACCTCTGGGGATCAGCTGTACTTCTACGAACACATGTTGACGCTGGAGCATATAAGCAGTATATTTTCCCTCTTTTATTCTTTAAACGTTTAAGTGATGTTTATGACGAGGAATGCGAAAAAATAAGAGCCGAGTTTGGTGAAGAGGCGTTTGATTGGGAGGAAAACCATCAATTTAAGATTCCAGATGGAGCGCACTGGAATGATGTCAGAAATGTATCACAAGATGTTGGTAAAGCTATTATAGAAGCTTTTCATAAAATTGAAGCTGCAAATCTGGAGAAGCTTCAAGGTATTTTTGGCGATGCCTCATGGACAAATAAGAATCGTCTTCCTGATAGACTTCTAAAAGATTTGTTGGAGCATTTCAGCACCAAAATATTATCTATCGCCAATTGCCCAGCTGACGAATTAGGTCAAGGATACGAATATCTTATCAACAAATTTGCAGATGATAGTGGTCATACAGCACAGGAATTTTATACGAACAGAACGGTAGTTGATCTAATGACAGAAATGCTTAAACCACAGCCAGGTGAGTCGATTTACGATCCTACATGCGGAAGCGCAGGTATGTTGATTTCTGCAGTTGCATATTTGAAACAACAAGGCCTCGAATGGAGAAATCTTTCAATTTATGGACAGGAGATTGTGACTCTTACGTCAGCAATTGCAAGAATGAATCTGCTTCTACATGGTGTACAGGACTTTAATATTGTAAATGCAGATACATTGAAAACTCCGGCTTTTACTGATCGTGGTAAATTACAGCAATTTGATTTGATTTTAGCGAATCCACCATACTCTATAAGCCAGTGGGATAGAACAGCTTTTGAATCAGATAAGTACGGACGTAACTTCTTAGGGACACCTCCACAAGGCCGAGCTGATTATGCATTTTTTCAGCACATATTAAAGAGTCTTGATGAAAAGACTGGACGCTGCGCGATATTGTTTCCTCATGGTGTTCTATTCAGAAATGAAGAGAAGGATATGAGAGAAAAACTTGTGAAGTTAGATCTTGTAGAATGTGTAATTGGTCTGGGGCCAAATCTTTTCTATAACTCTCCAATGGAGGCATGTATCATCATATGTAGGACGAAGAAATCAATAAATCGTAAAGGGCAAGTGTTATTTATTAATGCAGTAAATGAAGTTACCCGAAAAAATGCTCAGAGTTATCTAGAAGATAGACATATTGAGAAGATTGCAAAAGCATATGAACAATATGAGTCAGACGGCGACATCGCAAAAGTGGTTACTATAAAGGATATAGCAAAGAATGATTATTCTCTTAGTATTCCATTGTATATTCAGACAAGTAGTGAAGAAAAAGAAGATGATAGAAGTATTCAGGAATGTTATTCAGACTGGAAAGAAGCAGCTGGAATGGCAGCAAGACATTTTGAAGCGATAAATGAAATGATCGGAGGTGATTATAATGGCAATAGTTAAGCTTGGAGATATTGCAATGGAGGCAAAATCATCAAATAAAGGTGATAAAACCGGAATAAAAATTGTTGGGTTAGAGCACCTTACTCCATCAAACGTTACTTTAACATCTTGGAGCGATGACACAAATAATTCTTTTACAAAGGAATTTTCAAAGCACGACGTTTTATTTGGTAGAAGACGTGCTTACTTGAAAAAGGCAGCAGTTGCTCCTTTTGATGGAATTTGCTCTGGAGATATTACTGTAATAAGAGCAATAGAAGATAAGGTTGATCCCAATCTTTTGCCTTTCATAATTCAAAACGATTTCTTTTTTGAATTTGCTGTAGGGAAATCGGCTGGGTCATTATCACCTCGTGTAAAATGGTCACATTTAAAAGAATTTGCTATTGAGCTTCCATCAATGCCAAATCAAAACAAATTGGCTGAAACATTATGGTCAATCAATGAAACTAAGAATGCATATGAGGATTTAATAAACAAGACTGACGAATTGGTGAAATCGCAATTTATCGAGATGTTTGATAGACCAGAGTATGAACGTGTTAAGTTTAAAAAAATAAGCACTTTATTTGCTGATGGTGATTGGATTGAAATTAAAGACCAATCTAATGACGGAATTCGTTTAGTGCAAACAGGAAACATCGGGAATGGGTATTACATTGATAAAGAGGCACATTCTAGATATGTAAGTGAGGAAACTTTTTTAAGATTGAACTGCACTGAAATATTGCCTGGAGATATTCTTATTTCTAGGCTTCCAGACCCTGTTGGGAGAGGTTGTATTTTACCTGATGGGATAGGGAAAGCGATTACAGCTGTAGATTGCACTATCGTTAGGCTTATGGATATGGTTGAGCCAGAATATTTAATTGGCTTTACGCAGACAGATTTATATCGATCACAAATTGAATCGGCTAAAACCGGAACAACTAGAAAACGTATTAGCAGAAAAAATCTTGAAAAAGTACTAATTCCTGTGCCGCCAATTGAGAAGCAGATGGTGTTTGTTGAGTTGATTAAAGAGAGCGATAAATCAAAATTTGAACTAAAAAAAGCAATTAAGAATTTGGAAGTTTTAAGTAAAAAAATTATAGCTGAGAATTTAATTCCAGTCGGGAAGGAGTAAACTATGTCACAGTTTAACGAAGATAATACTGTTGAGCAACTTTTTATAGAGACCCTCAAAAAGAATGGGTGGAAATATATTCCAGCAGAACAGCTTGATAGAGAACTTTCTGATGTGATGGTAGAGTCGATGGTAAAGAATGCTTTAATACGACTTAATCCTGAAATTGAAGAGGAACCATCTAGGGCTGATGAAGTAATTTATAAGCTTCGAGCTATGTTGCAGCCGTTTCCAGCAGATAATTTGGTTGCTCAGAATGAAGCCTTTAAAAAGAAGGTGTTTGAAGAAAATTCCTACCCATTTGGTAGGGAGGGGAAACCAACACCAATAAAGCTGTTTGGGACGCTTACAAAAGAGGAACTTAATAAAAATGAATATGTTGTTACAAATCAGTGGGTATATCCGACTGTTGAGAATGGTAAACGATTTGACATAGTGCTTCTTATCAACGGTTTACCAGTTGCTATTGGCGAACTTAAAACACCGGTAAGAAATGCTATAACTTGGCTTGATGGTGCGCAGGATATTTCTGCTTACGAGAAATCTGTTCCAGAAATGTTTGTGCCTAATGTTTTTAATTTTGCATCAGAAGGAAAGTGCTATAGATACGGTGCTGTAAATATGCCACTTACAAAATGGGGACCTTGGCACCCTTCTGACCATAAGGCTGAAGGAAGCCTTGCTGATGTAAAGATTAGTGTTGCTGATATGATAACTCCTGAAAAGGTAATGGATATTATGCAGTTTTTCACGGTGTTCTCTACCGATAAGAAACATCGTAAGATTAAAGTTATTTGTAGATATCAGCAGTATGAAGCGGCTAACTTAATGGTTGATCGTGTAAAGTCTGGTTATCCAAAACAAGGATTAATCTGGCATTTCCAAGGATCAGGCAAATCATTACTTATGGTCTTCGCAGCACAGAAGCTTAGAATGATGCCAGAACTTCAAAATCCTACAGTAGTTATTGTTGATGACCGAATTGATTTGGAAACTCAGATTACAGGTGATTTTAACGCTGCAGATATTCCAAACTTACAGTCTTTATCAACAAAAGAAGATTTGATGAACTTCTTTGAACAGGATATGCGCAAGATCGCAATTACAACAATTTATCGATTTGGCGATGTTGAAAAAACTCTTAATCTGAGAGACAACATTATTCTTATGGTCGATGAAGCTCATAGGACACAAGAAGGAGACTATGGCGAAAAAATGCGTCTGGCTTTACCTAATGCATTCTTCTTTGGCTTAACGGGGACTCCCATCAATAGACTGGATAAGAATACATTTAAAACATTCGGTGCGATTGAAGATAAGAGTGGATATATGAGTAAGTATTCTTTCTCGGACTCCATCAGAGATAACGCTACACTACCACTTAACTTTGAACCAGTTCCGATTGATTTACATGTTGATAGAGAAAAACTGGATCAGGCATTTGATAAGATGACAGATGGCTTATCCGATGAGGATAAGGGAGAGCTTTCTAGAAATGTTACGATGAAAGCTATTATGTATGATCGTAATCGTATCAAAAAAGTTGTGGAACATATTGTTAATCATTACAAGACAAAGATTGAGCCTAACGGATATAAAGCTCAGATAGTAGTCTATGATCGTGAATGTTGTTTGTTGTATAAGGAAGAATTAGATAAGTTAGTTCCACCTGAAGCATCTACAATTGTCATGACAACAGGTGATGATAAAGCAGGTCGTTATAAACAATACAAGAGAAACCGTGACGAAGAAGCGAGAGTCCTTGATCAATTTAGAGATCCAAGAAATCCGTTAAAGTTTGTAATTGTAACTAATAAGCTTTTGACTGGATTTGATGCTCCGATTTTACAGGTAATGTATTTAGATAAACCTATGAAGGATCACAATTTGCTTCAGGCTATCTGTAGAGTGAATCGTACGTATGATGAAGGAAAAACTAATGGTTTGATCGTTGATTATATTGGGATTTTTGATAATGTCGCTAAGGCTTTGAACTTCGATGAAGCGGGCATGAAACAAGTCGTTACAAATATTGAAGAAGTTAAGAAGCAGGTTCCTGCAATTATGAGAAAATGTCTCAGCTATTTTATGGGAGTAGACAGAACTATAGATGGCTGGGAAGGATTGTTGGCCGCACAGGAATGCCTGCCAAATAACAAAATCAAAGATGAGTTTGCAGCAGATTATAGAGTTTTAAATCGTGCATGGAACGCATTATCACCAGATCCGTTCCTTGAACCATTTAAATACGATTATGTATGGCTTAGTAAGGTATACGAATCAGTGAAACCAACTGATAACAGAGGACAGCTTGTATGGGCGGCCCTTGGAGCGAAAACACTGGAACTTGTTCATCAGCATATTGAAGTTGGAGCAGTTCATGATGATGTTGATATTCTTACATTGGATGCTGCGTTAATCGATGAGTTTATCGAGAAGCAAAAGGATATCAAGAAAACTACAATGAAGGTTGAAATCGATCTTGTTGCAAAAATTCAAAAGCATAGCCGAGATCCTAAGTTCCAGAAACTTGGTGAAAAATTGGAAGAGCTTAGAGGAAAGCATGAGCAAGGATTGGTTACTAGCATTGAGTTTCTAAAATTGCTGTTAGAGCTTGCTAAAGAAGCAGTACGTGCAGAAAAAGAAGTTGTTCCTGAAGAAGAAATTGACAGAGGAAAGGCTGCCCTTACAGAATTATTTAACGGACTTCGTAATGATAAGACACCTGTCATTGTAGAAAGAATAGTTTCAGACATCGATGATATCGTAAAAATTGTTAGATTCGATGGATGGCAGAAAACAACAACTGGAAAGAATGAAGTTAAGAAGGCCCTAAGAAGTGTTGTTTGGATTAAATACAAAATAAAGGATAAGGACGTGTTTGACAAAGCGTACAGCTATATTGAACAGTACTATTAATATCCGCATTTAACATTAGTGGGGTAGTGATGTCGGTAGCGAGGAGATTATCGATATGACAAATGAACTAATAAACAAGATAAAGCTAAAAATGCAAGCGTACTTGGGAGAAGAGCAGATGAGACAGTTGCATGAGGTTTTATGTGATTGTCTTTCTTCTTCTGAAGAAAAATCTGAAAGTAAGACTGTTGATTTAATACAGCTATTTCTTGCAGCAAAAAGAGTGGAAGGATGTTCTAACAAAACAGTACATTATTATGAATCAACTATTAGAAATGCTGTGGAAAGGATAGATAAAGATGTAGTGAAAATAACAACTGATGATTTGAGAATGTTTTTAGATGGATATCAGGAAGAAAACAATATCAGTAACGTTACAGTTGATAATATACGAAGAATTTTGTCCAGCTTCTTTGCTTGGCTTGAAGATGAAGATTATATTGTCAAAAGCCCGGTTAGAAGAATTCATAAGGTTAAGACTTGTAAAACTGTAAAAGAGACCTATACAGATGAAGTTTTAGAAATCATGAGAGACGAATGTGATGGGTTACGAGATTTAGCAATGATTGATCTTCTTGCTTCTACTGGAATGAGAGTAGGCGAGCTTGTAAAGCTTAATCGTGATGATATCGACTTTGAAAACAGGGAATGTGTTGTCCTTGGTAAAGGGAATAAGCAGAGAAAAGTTTACTTTGATGCAAGAACCAAGCTACATCTACAAAAGTACTTGAATAGCAGAGAAGATTCTAATGAGGCATTATTCGTATCACTTCAAAAACCTTACAATCGTTTACTTATTAGTGGTGTTGAGATCAGACTTAGAAACTTGGGAGAAAAACTGAGCTTGCATAAGGTACATCCACATAAATTCCGTAGAACGTTGGCAACAACTGCTATTGATAAAGGAATGCCAATAGAACAAGTGCAACAGCTTTTAGGGCATCAGAGTATTGATACGACATTGCAGTATGCAATGGTTAACCAAAATAACGTGAAGCAGTCACATAGGAAATTTATAGGGTAAACTAATCGCAATTTATCGAGTGGTTTAGTAATGAAAAGTATACTGCAGAATTAAGGGAATGTGCATTCATTGAAAAAGGGAAAACAATTACTCGTGATAATGTGATAGAAGGAGAAGTTCCTGTTGTTGCTGCCGGCATTGAACCTAGTTGTTACCATAACGAATCTAACAGAGCAGCAGGAATAATTACGGTAAGTGCTTCCGGTGCTAATGCAGGGTATGTGAATTACTGGAATATACCTATTTTTGCATCGGATTGTAATACTGTTCTTACAAAAGATGCAAATAAGCTAGATGAAGTTTTTTTGTATCATAGACTGAAGGTCATGCAGGAAGAAATATATTTGATGCAAAGAGGATCTGGACAGCCGCATGTCTATGCGAAAGATTTAGAATGTATTATTGTTCCAATACCAAATATGGTTGAACAGAAAAGATTTTCTTCATTTGCAGAACAGACCGAGAAATCAAAATTTTACGGGTAGAAATGAATGAAATTATACCCAGCTTTACCATATTCCATGAGGACACAGAGACATTTTCCAATCTTTGGACACCATACATACCAGACTTTGAAGCATTTTCTATGGCGTATGTGAATGATATGCAATGGTATGGAAGCAATTATGGAATGATAGGAAAGCCAGATGTACCCGGAAATGTTTTTAATGTATCTATGATACCATGGTAAACCTTCGATGACTTTAATCTGAATTTGCAGAAAGGATATGATTATTTGATTCCTATTTTTACGATGGGGAAATATTACAGAGATGATGAAAAAATCATACTTTCTCTCGCCATCCAAGTGCATCATGCAGTGTGTGATGGATTTCATATCTGCCGGTTTGTCAATGAACCGCACGAATTGATAAATAGTTAATTTTAAGTTTGTGGAGTAGACTGCCGTGTTAATGAAGGTAGGGTTCATTTTCTACCTTTTAACGTTAATAACGTTAAATAGTGTGTAGATATGTTTCCAAAAACTTCTGGGATTGATACGGAGTACCTTATATACTTACAGACCGGTCGTTCCACGTTGAGGCAGTGGCTTTACTCACTAGAAGCGAAGCATCATTTTAATATCTTGTCTTATAAGTTTATGGAGTAATCTATATATGGTATGGCTGAATCTCAAGGATTATCAAAAACAAGAGTATATAGAGCTTAGACTTAATGCACGATTAGGTGAGCACATACGATTAGACTTTAATCCACTCAAAATTTCTGATGTGTCTGGTCATGAACCAAGTTGGAAAGACTGGCACTGTTATAGAAAGCCATTACGTGTTTATAGTCCAGATTTTGATATCTTAGTTTCTTATTTTAATAAAGCGTATCCTATTATAGATGCATCAGATAATACTGAAAGAGATAGATTTGATGTATGC
>ERZ773197.2047-NODE-2047-length-13199-cov-14.388771_pt1 | contig 13199 bp, 8 predicted proteins | sample MGYA00580999_ERZ773197 | MGnify/ENA primary metagenome ERZ773197 (study PRJEB29015, sample SAMEA2738166) | human oral metagenome | biome: human oral; feature: human-associated habitat; material: saliva | place: China | collected 2185 ...
GTAAGATTCTGGCTTATTCGGGACTAATGGAAGATAAGGAGATAACATGGATGCCTGCTTATGGACCAGAGCAGCGTGGTGGTACAGCCAACGTTACTGTTATTGTAAGCGACGAACGCATCTCTTCTCCTATCCTTAGTAAGTATGATGTTGCGATTGTTCTGAACCAACCTTCGCTTGATAAGTTTGAACCAAAGGTTAAGCCAGGTGGTATTCTTATCTATGATGGTTATGGAGTATTCAATCCTCCTACGCGTAAGGACATCACCATCTATCGCATTAATGCTATGGATAAGGCTGCTGAGATGAAGAATGCAAAAGTGTTTAATATGATTGTTCTGGGTGGTCTGCTTAAGGTTTGCCCTGTTGTCAGCACTGATGGACTAAAGAAGGCACTCTTCAAGAGTCTTCCTGAACGCCATCATAACCTCATCCCACTAAATATGGAAGCAGTGGAAGAGGGAATGAAAATCATTACTCAGCAATAATTAAGTGGTAAACAACAATAATAACTATTGTTATAATAAAGGAATTTAACCTGATTTTTTATAACTCTCTAATTTGTTTAAGGGACCTAAGCAGTGATGCTACGGGTCCCTTTTTCTTTAGTAAACATCTTATCCTTCAAGATTGTGTCTTCTTATATTTGTCGTTGAGGGCTGAACAGATATTGTTTCTGTTATCTTGCTAATAGCTTCTCATTAGCATGCAAGCAATCTTCTAACAACAGGTAGAAGGCTATTATAGCTATTTGTTGCTTGGCGTTACGAGTTAGCACGAAACATAATAACTTATAGCACCATATTTGTAGTGTGTTCGCATGATTGCAAAAAGTCGGAGGTAGAACTTTCGATAGCCGTAAGTGAAACAAACGATAAGGGCCTGTTCGAACCACTTTGTGGACTTCCAATAATTTTGAAATATCGCTTTCGGTATTGAAGAGGGTTCTCCCTACAATATATGTGATATAGCCCCATTGTTTCACATGTTATTATGTTACAATAAGATAAAAGATATATAACATTGTTCAATATTTCCATCTTTATGGTTTCTTATGCTCATAATATAGGGGCCTGTGCATTTTTTATCTAAAAAAATTTGGCTGTCTCATTATTTTTTTATTACTTTGCAGCGAGTTTAAGACACTGACATTATAGATTTTACAAATATTAATTAATTCAGAGAAAACAATGAAAAAGTTAGTTTTAATGTTGGCAGCTGCTTCTATGGCAGCTTCAGTTTCTGCTCAGACAGTGGCAGAAAGCAAGGCATTTGACAACGTCTACGTTGGTATTAACGGTGGTGTTGCAACAAAGACAACTGGTCACAAGTGGTTGAGCGACCTCGATCCAAACGCTGGTATCCGTATCGGTCGTTATTTCACTCCAGTATTCGGTTTGGCAATTGAGGGTAATGCATACTTCTCAAACAAGCCTTGGGTTTCTACAGGTACTGTAGTTCGCGCTACAAACGCAAGCTTGCTCGGTACTGTAAACTTGAGCAACCTCTTCGGTGGTTACAAGGGTGAGCCACGTACCTTCGAGGTTAGCGCACTTTATGGTCTTGGTTGGATGCACGTATTCACAAGCAACAAGGCATTCAAGGATGCTACTGCTGACAACCGTAACCGTATGACTTCTAAGGCAGCTCTTGATTTCGCTTTCAACTTTGGTTCAGAGAAGCAGTTCCAGTTCTACGTAGAGCCTTCTATCAATTTCGCATTCTTGGGTCAGTCAAAGAACAAGGAATTGGTTGCAACTGGTAATGCTTTGAATCCAGTAGCTTTAGCTGATCATCAGGAGTATGGTTACAAGGCAGCTTCACAGGCAGGTCAGCCAGCTTACAACATCAACAACTCATTCGTTCAGTTGAATGCTGGTCTCGTTTACAAGTTTGCTAATTCTAACGGTACACACAACTTCACAATCGTTACTCCACGTGACCAGGCTGAGATCGATGCATTGAACGCTCAGATCAACGAGCTCCGCAACCGTAAGCCAGAGGTTATTACTAAGGAGATTGTTAAGGAGGTTCCTTCTGTTAAGGTTAAGGAGTTCACTGTATCTGACCTTGTATTCGTAACATTCGCTCAGGGTAAGTCTGCTCTTACAAACGACGCTAAGGCTGCTCTTAACAACGTTAAGGAGGGTGTTCACGTTCAGGTTGTTGGTACAGCTTCTCCAGAGGGTTCTAAGGAACTTAACGATCGTCTCTCACAGGCTCGTGCTGACGTAGTTGCTAACTACCTCAAGGGTCGTGGTGTTATCGTTGACGAGGCAACTGGTAAGGGTGTACAGGGTGTAACTTCTAACCGTCTTGCAGTTGTTTACGTAAAGTAATCTAAACGAGTAGGTTAAGAAGGATAATCCTTCAAACAATAACAATAAGGGATGCATCTTTAGGGTGCATCCCTTTTTATTTTGCTTTTTCGTTATCAACTTATTGCTTGTCATATAGTCTGTTCTCTGTGAGAAACAAAACACTTAACATGTCTCATATATGTCATCTTATCGAGCGGTAAAGTCCTTCTTCCACAGGGAAGCATTGAATCTTGCACGCAAATAGAATCTATATATAGGGCCTATCCATTGTCTTAACGTAAACTTTTTCGACTCTCAAGAGAGTAATACATGGTCTTTTAGATAGAAGAAGAGGCCTAACAGTATTCAAGAACATGCTCTTCTTGGGTGATGAAGACGCCCTTCTTGCCTCAAGAAGGGCGTCTTCTTTAATGCAATATGTAACATGTTGATACAATGTGTGTTATGAATTTTATTTGAAAGGATATTATACCTCAACATAAGAGGTGTTCTGCTCGACTATGTGTAATGATTTTTCTTAATCCTATTAATTCCCATGAAGAGTGAGGTGAAATGTTTGAGCTGATCCCTAAGAAGTGGAGTATGCCCTCTTTAGATATAATGTTTCATTTCTACTAAGGTCAACTACGAATCTTCAGATTTTCTTGTTTAGATAGAATATAATGACGAGTTTTCCGTTATACTAATAAGTTAGGCATTGGTAAATGCATAAAGTAAATGTTCGTGTAAGATAAGGGTAATATGGAAAAGTTATCAAAGATAGGAAGATATGAGTTTTTGGCTGAGCCGTTTCATTGCGACTTTTCCAATCATTTGTTTATGGGTCACTTAGGTAATCACTTGTTGAATGCTGCTGATTTCCATAGTAATGATCGCGGTTATGGTATGAATTATCTCAATACTGTTAATAAGACGTGGGTATTGAGTCGCCTGGCTATTGAGGTGGAGGACATGCCGAAGGCCTACGATAAGTTTTTCGTAGAGACTTGGGTGGACAGTGCTCTGAGGTCTTTTACAAGCCGTAACTTTAAGATAGTCGGGGAGTCTGGGCATGTTTATGGTTACGGAAAGAGTGTGTGGGCCATGATAGACCTTGATACACGTCATCCTGCCGACATACTTGCCGTTCGTGGTGGCTTGATAACTGAGTATATAGAAACCGAATACCCTTGTCCGATAGAAAAGTCTTCACGTGTGAAGCTATCAGTTGGTGCAACTCCAATCCGTTCAATCGACACTTATTATAATGATGTAGATATCAATGGGCATATAAACTCAGTCAAGTACATAGAACATGTATTAGATCTGTGGGACGTATCTTGGTATAAGCAGCATAGTATCAAGCGTTTTGAGATAGCATACGTAGCAGAATCTCATCAAGGAGATAGACTCCACTTCTATCGAGAGGGTCGGTATTCAGATACTGATTTTAATGTTAGAATAACCAAGAGTAATAGAGACAGCGAAGAAGTAGAGGTTTGTCGTTGTAGAGTTCAGTTTGTTTGATGCCAATCAAATATTAGTAGAACCAACGAGAAGCTGTTGGTTCTTACTGATGCGAGCCTACAATAAGTAGGCTGTATCTGCAAAATATTTTTTCCTGTCACATCTGTCATGCTTTATGAGTATCTAACTAATTAGATTGCAATGAGTTAGTTCTAAATGTTAAAATGACAGCAAATGAATTTAAAAATAAATTTGTTATAAACGTTGTATTTCAGCTTTAATTTTAGTCCAATTAGTGAGGACTCCATCAAACCGACATGTGTTGAGACCTACCACATTAATCCATGTATCAGAAGACCAAATCTTTTAGGGTATAAGTAAGAAACTTCCATCCAAAAGGACCTCCTCTTCCAGAATCATCTCTCGCATAACTTGCTGTACAAGGTCCCAATCATCATTCAGTTGACGAATCTCTGTAATAGCATGCTTATGCCCATCTTCTAAGAGTGTCAGCAGTTGTTTTCTGATTTGTTCTTTCTCGTTTGTATCATCCTCTTTGGTATGCGATAAGCAAACATCACATTGTCCACAGTCGGTTGATTTATTTTCTCCGAAATAGGAAAGTAGCTGTCTGCTGCGGCACACTCGTTCATTTTGTGCGTAATTGATAACAGAGTTGATGCGTTTGATAAATTCTTCTTTTCGATTTTCATATACCTCTTTACTAAGAACAACATCAACACCGTCAATACGATCTTGTGTGTAGCTAATAAGTGGTATATTCTTACGAGGGATGAAGTTGATGATACGCTTTTTACTAAGATTGGTGAGTATCATGTAGGTTTGGTTTCTATCCAACCCAGCTTCCTGTCCAAGATAACTTTCATCTATGTAGCCATTGTCAGAGAAGAGTCCACCATAATTGCGAAGTAGTGCTGTTACGATATTGTCTTCTTTATCGCTCAGCGAGTCTAATCGGTAAAGTTCATCCCTATTGAGAAGGAAGCGAACACGTGCCTTAGTGTCTGGGTTAAGTTCGTAATCAATATATCCTGCTCGTTGAAGGATGGTCAATGCTGCGTTAACACGTATGGGAAAATGCTTGAAAGTATTGCAGAATTTGTCAATCGAAAACTCAAATATACATCCGTAGCCACTCCCAACGCCTATCTGATAGAAGTAGGCTAAGTGTTCATAGACTGTTTGGATATAGTCTTTAGGTGGGAAAGTATCTTCGATGCGCTTCTGCAGTGTGCGTCTGTCATTGCCATTATAAAGTAGAACAGCGTATGCCTTATTACCATCACGACCTGCGCGACCTGCCTCTTGGAAGTAAGCCTCCAATGAACTCGGGCAATCAATATGGATAACTACACGTACGTTAGGTTTGTCAATACCCATACCAAATGCGTTCGTCGCAACCATGACACGTATCTTATCAGTCTGCCAGTCGTTCTGGCGTTGGTCTTTAACACTAGGTTCTAAGCCTGCGTGATACCATGTAGCCGAGATACCATGTTCTGTGAGCATCTTTGCAATCTCCTTTGTGCGTTTTCTGCTACGGCAGTAGACAATAGCTGTCTTGGTTAAGGATTGCAGAATATGTACCATCTCGGCATCTTTGTCCTCAGTTTGGCGTACGACATAAGCTAAGTTCTTACGCTCAAAGCTCATTCGGAAGACATTCTTCTCTTTAAATCCTAAGCGGTCTTGAATATCATCAACGACATCTGGTGTAGCTGTTGCAGTTAAGGCAAGGATAGGTGCATCAGGTACTAACTTTCGGATGTTCTCAATCTGTAAGTACGAAGGGCGAAAGTCATAACCCCATTGACTAATACAGTGGGCTTCATCAACAGTGATGAAACTCACTTTTATGTGTCGTAGTTTTGTTTGAAAAAGGTCAGACCCTATACGCTCAGGAGAGATATAAAGCAACTTTATACCTCCAAAAGAGCAGTTATCCAAGGTTGATACAATGTCATCATGGCGCATGCCAGAATAAATAGCAGCAGCAGTGATGCCTTGTTGACGGAGATGGTCAACCTGGTCTTTCATCAACGCAATAAGAGGAGTAATGACCAGGCACACTCCTTCTTGGGCTAATGCTGGTACTTGGAAAGTTATGGACTTTCCTCCTCCTGTTGGCATTAGTCCTAAGGTATCCTTTCCTGAACCGATACTCTCGATGATGTCCTTCTGAATACCACGGAAATCAGGATAGCCCCAATATTGATGAAGAATGTCGAGATAAGACATTAAACTACATGCTTTGAACGATGAACATTGAGGTTTGAGCTTTTGGACTTTAGGGTAGATAGTCCTTGTTGTTGATACAAATAATACAGATCAATACTATTGTTAGCAATCCTCAGTAGGTCTGATATCTTCTATTTGCAGTTGAACAGAGCCGCGCTTAAAGACGTTATCTTCAATCGTGTAGGCAATGTCAAACGAGCGTTTTGATTTGATATAACGGGCTGATGCACTCTGTCCGAAAGCGATACCATTCATTACGTTGTTGGATTTAGAGTCAACCAGTTCTAACTTGATATGCTCTTGCTCGCGTCCTACAACTTTACTTGTTCCAAAGTCGTAAACATCTAACGTACAGAAGAGTGGTTTGGGATTACCAGGACCAAATGGGGCAAAGCGTTTCAAGTCAGTGTGTAGCTTTTTGGTTATATCCTTAAAGTCGATAACAGCATCGATGTCGAGGATTGCCTCGCGCTGTTCAGGCTCAATGTGCTGTTCTACGTAGGTTTGGAAGCGTTCACGGAACTCCTTTACATCTGCCCACTTCATAGTTAGTCCGGCTGCGTATGTATGTCCACCAAAGTTCAACAATAAATCACGACAACTCTTAATCGCTGCATATACATCGAATCCTGCTACACTACGAGCAGAGCCTGTTGCAAGGTTCTCGTCACGTGTCAAGACTACTGTCGGACGGAAATAGATTTCAGTCAGACGAGAAGCAACGATACCTATGACACCTTTCTTCCAATGCTCATCATAGAGGACGATACTTGATTGGTGTTTCTGACTCTCCAAACGAGCAACAATCTGGTTGGCCTCTTCTGTCATCTGACGGTCTACATCCTTTCGCTGTTCGTTGTATTCGTCAATATGCTTTGCTTGATCGAGCGCCATACTATATTCTCTTTCAACAAGTAGGTCAACACTCTTCTTACCATTCTCCATACGGCCGCTGGCATTAATACGTGGTCCAATCTTGAAGATGATATCGCTCATAGATAATTCACGACCATTCAATCCGCAGATATCTATAATGGCTTTTAATCCGAGACTTGGGTTTTGATTTAACTGTTTCAGTCCGTGGAAGGCAAGAATACGATTTTCGTCTACTACAGGAACCAAATCGGCTGCAATGCTGACAGCACAGAAATCGAGTAGGGGGACGAGTCGAGAAAAGGGGATATTATTGTTCTTTGCAAATGCTTGCATGAACTTAAAACCTACACCACAACCACAAAGGTTCTTGAAAGGATAAGTGTCATCTGGTCGTTTTGGGTTGAGGATAGCTACTGCAGGAGGCATCTCTTCATCAGGAACATGGTGGTCACAGATGATAAAGTCTATTCCCTGCTCCTTGGCATAGGTTATCTCTTCGATTGCTTTGATGCCACAATCGAGGATGATAATAAGTTTAACTCCAGTTTCTTTGGCAAAGTCTATTCCCTTCTTGCTCACTCCATAACCCTCATCATAGCGGTCGGGGATGTAGTAATCGATGTTTGAATAGAATTGTCGTAAGAATTTATATACCAACGCTACAGCTGTACAGCCGTCTACGTCATAGTCTCCGTAGACAAGAATACGCTCTTTATGCCCCATAGCATCATTGAGACGGTCGACAGCAGCATCCATATCCTTCATTAAGAAAGGGTTGATGAGGTCTGCCAACTGAGGACGAAAGAACCGTTTAGCAGCACTCTCCGTCGTTATACCACGACGTATCAGCAGTGAAGCAAGAATAGTGCTAATACCTAACTTCTCTCCTAAGTCTTTAGCTGCATTGTCCTGAGTGTCTGTAGGTGGAATGTAGTTCCATTTAAATTGCATTTTAAGTTGTTTTTATTTCTGTCCGTAAAGGTACAAAAAAAAAGCCAAATGAGAATGTTATGTGGCGTATTATTTGGTTCTGTTTTTTTTATGATATTAGCCCTATTAGGCTAATTAGCTCAATTGATAATAAAACAACAATCCCGCTCCAATTGCTTAGAGCGGGATTGTTTATGATTTATAGATTGTCGAAATGATAATATCAGTAAGGCTTGTTCTTTGTTATCAATTCAACTTGTTTTATTCTTTTAGAGACCCATCTTCTTGCGGATATCCTTAGGAATAGCATTCTTGTTTACCATATAGTCCATGGTGTTAGCTGCGATGAAATTCTTGCTCATATACCATATACCCTTGTAATCGCCAGTCTCACCCCATGAGTTCTTTACCATGTAATATTCCTTACCATTCTGATCTTTAGCGATACCGAAGATAAGCATACCGTGGTCGTCAGTAAGTTCCCAGTTATCGAAACGATCCTGACGCTGCTGCTGTGTAGGAACAACCTCTGGTACGTTTACACCGAGTGAGTCGATGATATCCTTCTTCTTTGCTGCAGAAAGACCGAGCCAATGAGCCATATCACTACCCTTCATGCTCTCAACCTTCTTACCGTCAACCATGTAAGCCAAACCCTTACGAGTGAAACCAGGCTCACTAACGTCGCCACCCCATGCTACAGTGTAGCCGTTCATGACAGCGTTATCAATGATACGCATCATCTCATCCATTGGGAGGTTATAAGACAATGGGAAACGCCAGTTGTCCTGTACCTCAACAGCAAACTGTGAGTAGAATGGGTGATGTGTGTAAGAAGTAATGGTTACATAGTCACTCCAGTTCAAACCAAGACTTGCTGCGAAGCTCTTTGGAGTGTACTGCTTGCCTTCGTAGGTGAAAGTCTCTGGGCACTTGCCAAGATAAGCATCGAGAATACCCTGCAAGCCTTGCTTCCACTGACCTGAAATCTTGTTTGCCTTGTTGCGTGCAATACTATTTACGTATGGCTCTAACAATGAGAAGAACTCATTGAAATTGTTCAATGAATCACCATAGAGTGAGCCTGGGAATGGCATAGCACTCTCTGGACAAATACCATGAGTCTCAAGGGTGTGCAATACATCGTATGCAGAGCCACCTTGAGCAAACTGGCAATCACCATGCAAACGTACTACTTGGATAGCACGTTCCATATATGTCTTATTAGCTACAAAGCTCTCACAAAGATCGTAAGTCTTACCAGTCTTCTTCAAAATCTCAGCCTCAAAATAACTGAGAGTTGAATAGTCCCAACACGTACCAGAACGGTTCTGGTCTTTAATACTTGTAATTGGATTCTGCTTTACTACTGTGAAAACAGGCTTGTTTGAGGTTGCACCCTCTTTCTGGTCTGCGGCATTAGCACCTAACGCAAGCAAAGCGAACAATGCTACTACTAAAGTTTTTTTCATAAGTTGTTCCTTATAAATCGGGTTGCCGTTGTGAGTGATACTCTTGCGGCAACCTTGATGTAAATATTAATTAAAATGTTTTATTACTTTCGGTTTGCTGCAATGAAATCTTCAACATCCTGTGGATGATAAGGAATAATATCCTTGCCAATGAAGCGGCAACCATCCTTGGTAATAAGAAGGTCATCTTCAAGACGAATACCTCCAAAGTCCTTGTACTCATCCAACTTATCAAAGTTGAGGAAATCAGCACAATGTTTCTTTGCACGCCATTCATCAATCAATGCTGGGATAAAGTAGATACCTGGTTCATCGGTAACAACAAAGCCTTCTTCCAAGCGTCGACCCATACGTAGACAGTTTGTTCCAAACTGCTCAAGGTTAGGACGTGTCTCTTCATCAAAGCCCACATTAATCTGGTCGAATGACTCCATGTCATGAACATCCATACCCATCATGTGACCGAGTCCATGAGGCAAGAACATAGCATGAGCACCAGCAGCAACGGCAGCATCGGTGTCGCCCTTAGCCAATCCAAGCTCTTTCATTCGGTCAAAGAGAATGCGGCAGATTGCAAAGTGAACATCCATATATTTAACGCCAGGCTTAGAAAGCTTCAATGCTGCATCGTGGCACTCTTCTACCACCTTATAAATCTCCAATTGTCTCTGAGTGAATTTACCACTTACAGGGAATGTACGGGTATTATCAGAGCAGTAGTGGTTGATGGTTTCAGCACCACAATCACAGAGAGCAAGGCGACCAGCCTCCAATACTGCCATTGAAGGATTACCATGCATAATCTCACCATGCTGGGTGAAGATAGTAGGGAATGATACCATTGAGCCGTATGAGTTGGCAATACCACTAACCTGACCGCCGACGAACAGCTCTGTCACACCAGGCTTGCCCAGTATCATTGCAGTAGTGTGCATCTTATGTCCAATAACAGCAGCACGCTCCAGTTCTTCGATTTCTTCCTGTGTCTTTATAGAACGCATCTTAACAATCGCATGAATAAGGTCCATGCTTGCTGACTCTTTCTGCTGGTTTGGGTGAATACCAAAAAGATCAAAGATTTGAATCATGATGTCAGCACGATAAGGTGGTAAGAAATGAACCTTACGATGCTCTCTTAGTGCATTGTTGCAGATAGTCTTCAATCCCTTCATGTTGACGGTGTTAGCTACGCCCACAGCGTCTGCCATATCTTTTACAGAGTCAACACTACCATACCAAACAATGTCGTCAATATCAATATCATCGCCAACGAGAGTCTCGGTGTCATTGTCAATATCAATAACACCAACTAATCCGTCACGTTTTTGACCGAAATAATAGAGGAATGATGAATCCTGACGGAAAGGATAATATCCATTCGCAGGAAAGTTTGCAGGCGACTCGTTGTTGCCAAAAAGGATAATAATACCTTTCCCAACAAGCTTCTTTAGCTCTGCACGGCGCTTTACATAGGTTTCTTTGTTAAACATATTTCAATTATTAGTTGGTTTGAATGCAAAGATAGTTATTTTTGTTTGAAAGTTATTAACTTTGCAGTTGTTTTTTAACGAGATTTTATGCAAATAGATAGGAATACAGGCTTAGTGTTAGAAGGGGGAGGCATGCGTGGCGTCTTTACCTCTGGTGTGTTGGATGCTTTTATGAAGTATAAGCTTTATTTTCATTACACTGTTGCTGTCTCTGCAGGGGCGTGTAACGGCTTGTCGTATGCCAGTCGTCAGCCACGTCGTGCACGCATCTCTAACATTGATATGCTTGCCAAATATGATTACATAGGACTGCGTTATCTCGTTACGCAGGGATGTATCTTTGATCCTGAATTACTTTACCACCGTTTCCCTTATGAGATTATTCCATTTGATTATGAGGAATATTTCCGTAATTGTAAGAATGGTGATGTATTTGAAATGGTGGTCACAAACTGTCAGACTGGTTTTGCTGAGTATCTTACGGAGGTATCAGGAGACAAACAGAGACTCAATGAGTTAGCACGAGCATCTTCAAGTCTTCCTTATGTAAGTAAGATGGTTACGATAGATGGTAAGGATTTGTTAGATGGTGGGATTGTTGACTCTATTCCTATTCTCCGTTCTATAGAAACAGGACACACTACCAATGTCGTTATTAGTACGCGTAATAAGGGGTGGAGAGATACCGGGCGTGACTATAAACAGCCTAAGTTTATCTATCGTAATTACCCACGTCTTCGGGTTGCTCTGAGCCATCGAATAGAAGCATATAACCGTCAGCTCGATTTGGTAGATGAGTTAGAAGAACAAGGGAAGATACTTGTTATTCGTCCAGTGGCACCAGTAGTTGTCGGACGGATGGAGAAAGATGTAGAGAAACTTGAAGCGCTATATGAAGAAGGGTTCCGTTTGGGAGAAGAGTTTGTGAAAGAGAATCTTCCTCAACTACTCTGACATCAGTCCTTTCCGTACAATGAAATAATGATGCTAACCTTACATGATTAAGGTGGCCACTTATAAATGATAAAAAAAGGTAAATACTGTTGTATTCTTTTCGTCATTCTAAAAGGATTAGACAGATATATTGAACAGATTAATATATTTTCTTGTTACATATTTCCCCTTTCTAAATACTTTTCTTATCTTTGCACAATATATTAAAAAGAAAGCATAAATGAAGAAGATAAATTTTCTCCTTGTAGTGTTGGCAGTGGTGCTGGCATTTAGTTCATGTAATAAGTCTGAGACCTATGCAGACCAATTAGAGCGAGAGAACGATGCTATTCACGCATTTATTGTTAAGAAAGGAATAAATGTAATTACTGAAGCGCAATTCACAAAACAAGGGAACACGACAGACACAACAAAGAATCAGTATGTTCTCTTCCCTAATACAGGTATTTATATGCAGATTGTTGAGAAGGGAACTGGCGAAGTGATTAAAAAAGGAGAGACTGCGACTGTCCTCTGCCGTTTTACCGAACGTAATCTTCTTAGGGACACTGTTCAGTTGTCAAATCAGTATCTTGTCTTTGGACCGAAGGTTGATAAGATGTCTGTAACAAACACAAGTGGTACTTATACAGCTTCCTTCGACCCTTTGTCAAGTGTGATGTATGAGGTTTATCAGAGTACTTCTGTTCCTAATGGTTGGTTGGTTCCAATGCCTTACATCGGTTTGGGCAGATTAGTTAGAGCAGACTCAAAGCTGTCACACGTAAGACTTATTGTTCCTTCACAGCAAGGACAGATTAATGCTTCACAATCTGTTTACCCTTGTTTCTATGACCTTACTTTCCAACGAGGACTTTAATACAATGTGGCGAGGGGGATTAGAAAGACGAGAAAGAACAACAATATAAGAAAACAATAAGGGGAATACCCTTCAAACATATTTTAAGTATGACGCTTATTAAATCTATTTCCGGCATCCGTGGTACTATCGGAGGTCGTGCGGGGGATACACTGAACCCGCTGGATATTGTTAAATTCGTTTCTGCTTACGCAACTTTCATTGCTCGCAAGCACCCAGGAAAGAAATTAAAGATTGTTGTTGGTCGTGATGCACGTATCTCTGGACCAATGGTAAAAAATGTGGTATGCGGTACGCTGATGGGTATTGGCGCTGATGTAGTGAATATCGGACTGGCTACAACGCCTACCACAGAGTTGGCTGTACGCATGAGTGGGGCAGATGGTGGTATTATTATCACTGCTTCTCATAATCCACGCCACTGGAATGCTTTAAAACTTCTGAATGAGGAGGGTGAATTCCTTACTGCTGCTGATGGGGCAGAGGTGTTAGACATCGCTGAGCGTGAGGATTTCAACTATGCAGATGTAGATGGTCTGGGTAGTTATACTGATGACGATTCATTTGATGAGCGCCATATAGAAGAGGTGAT
>ERZ773197.2055-NODE-2055-length-13177-cov-21.604633_pt1 | contig 13177 bp, 11 predicted proteins | sample MGYA00580999_ERZ773197 | MGnify/ENA primary metagenome ERZ773197 (study PRJEB29015, sample SAMEA2738166) | human oral metagenome | biome: human oral; feature: human-associated habitat; material: saliva | place: China | collected 2185 ...
GATTCCAAAGAATGCAAGCCCGCCAATTCCGTAACATTTCTTAACAATTTCTGCAGCTCATCCGCATCATTAAGCAAAGCAGAATCAACTTCGCTCACTTTTATGGTTATAGATTGGACCGCGGACGCATGCATATTATAGTAATTATATCACCTCTAGGGCGTCAGGAATAAAGGTGAAACGTGACTCTTGGGGAATATCGATATTTAGATTGTTGGAGAATTATAACCAAATAATACAGAAAAAATCCCCGAATCCCATTACCGGGATTTAAGTGGGGATTCTTCTGGAAACATCCCCTCAGAGGATGAACCTCTTAAGGAGAGGGGATATTAATAACTCCACTATAGCAAACAATCCTCAAAATGCCAACGATCAATAGTCTGTAAATTTCTTAGAAGACAGACAATAGGGCGAAATACTCTTTATGAAGGTAATGTGTGAAGCCAAGAAAAAAGCCACCCAGGTGACCTTAATGGTGCGCCCCGTGGACAAGCCGAACGGGGACTGGGCGACTTTTCTAATGGAAGTATAGTATAAGAATCCCAAAATATCAATGATGAGAATGATCACGCCACAACAAGAAAATCCCCCATGGAGTCGGCAGAGGCGAACCAGTACACCACCAAAAAGAACGAATTAAAGAGTTCATGGAATAGGGCAGAAGGTCAATTCAACGATCAGACCCGTCAAAATCAGCAACAGCGACGTACAAACATCAATAACATTAACGATCGCTCAGCAGTTGGCTTACGAGGACTATTGCGTTCATTGGGAAGTATGGGTGCAGTAGGTTCAGACATGCAATTAGCAGGTCGCGCAGTTCAGAACCAAGCTAACCAGCAACGAACAGGCGCAGGACAGACTTACGCACAGAACCAAAAGCAAATCGACACCACATGGGGTCAGTTTAAGAATGATTACGCAGATGAAGACAAAAAGCTTAACGACTGGAAAGCAAACGAAGACAACGCCGCACGTCAGTCATCTCAAACTACACGTCAGAACCTATTAACTCAATTAGCTCAGATGAAGAGCCAGAAAGCCGCCGCACAGGGCGCTAACGGTGCTAATGCCGCACGTGCAGACCTTGGACGAGCAAATGCTCTATCAAGCGAAATTGACAACCTAGGACGTCAGCAAAACACATACAGCGGTAATAAGGTCCAGTACAACGCAAAAGACCTAGATAGCTACAAGGTAGAAGGTGATGCGGCGGTTGGTGTTTCAGATCCACAAGCAGCAGGTAATGACCCAACATTAAACATCTACAATACACGTCTAAGACAAGAAGACGAGCGTAAACGACAGAATCAATACCTGTAAATAAATTAGGAGGGGATTAGAGATAATGGACTTTTTCCAAAGAGTAGGCAACTTTTTCAGCGGTAAAGGTTGGGTAAGCGATGATGAACGTCGACGTAAAGAGCAACAAGTTCAAGCGCCAGTTCAACCACGCCCTCAGCCATTACAGCAGGTACAGCAACCTAACATTAACAGACTAAACGGTCTATCTGGTGTAAATACACCTGGATTAGGTGGTGGTACTAATATATTCAGCCAAGCTCAGCAAAAAGTAAATCCTAATCCCCTTCAACAGGCTAATCCGAGCCAACATTGCTGACGATAATGACGCCGTAGAGAGAATAACTGAAGAGATACACGAATACTCACGGCGAAAGGGATATAAATAATTAGTAAAATCCGAATCGAAATTAAGCTGCTTGATTTAGTTATCCGGCAGCTTTTTACTTTTTGATATAATCAAGGTATGACAAGTGAGTTAAAAATCAAACAAAGTGATAGCATTTTTGAGTCTATCAAGCATGAAGATAAGCAAGGTGAGTTTTGGTATGCCAGAGAGCTTGGTGAAGCTCTTGAATATGGGACGTGGGATGGTTTTATGCCAGTAATTACACGGGCTAAAATAGCAATATCTAAAACGGGTGCTCCTGTGGAAAACCATTTTCGAGATGTGTCGAAAATGGTTTCTATAGGGTACGGCAACCCGAGAGCTATAGATGATATAAAACTTACACGTTTTGCATGTTACATTATTGCTCAAAACGGTAGCCCTGTTAAAAAACCTAAGATTGCGGAGGCTCAGGCATATTTTGCTATTCAAACACGCAAGCAGGAGATATCAGATCAATATAGACAAGATATGGATAGACTTGCACGCCGGCGTGAATTTTCTGAATCAGACAAGAGGCTATCTTCTAGTATAATGGAGGCGGGTATTAGCCCAAGAGGGTTAGCTATAATAAAAAGCGATGGCGATAAGTCTTTCTTCGGCGGCAAAACTAATAAGCAGATGAAAAGGAAGCTAAACACTGGAAGCAAGCCTTGGGCAAATAAAGCCCATAATGTTGTACTGGCCGGTAAAACATTAGCAAACGAGATGACTGCAGCCAATATAGAAAACTACGGAATATCATCATACGACTCTATACTTCATGATAATAATGATAATAATGACGCAGTTAGAGCGACTATCCGCAATCAGCAAGGTATGAACCCAGAGGATTTTCCAGCAGCTGAAGATACTGAAAAAATACAGCGCCGCATTGAAAACCAGAGTACACCTAAAATTGATAGCCCTAACCTTTAGATTGTGCTATAATAACCCTACAATTAAGCACGAAGTGTGACTCTAAAAAACGAGAGCGCGTTGTCATCCAAAAAAGAAGGAAGCGTGCGTCGCAGCGTTGTATAAGTAGCAATCTGAGGTGATCGTTAAACAATTGCGAAGCCGCTCAAGTCAGTATGGAGCGAAGAATTAGGCCCTCTGAGTGACCAGACAACAGACGATGGCTCTTATCCAATTTAATAGTATTTTTACAATTTGGAGATTTGGGGTTTGTGGTGTATGCTAGCCTTGCAGCTATTGATTGGTTCCGATATCTAAATATCTATCTTTGATAGATCATTCAGATCAGACCATAACAACATTATGTTTGATACGGTTTCAGCCATGAGCGGGGCATTGAATATGTCTACAATGACACTGTCGTCAGGTATACTATCTTCAGCATTATTGTTGTAGAACTCGACAAGAGTACGATTCAATCGTTGAGGGATAACCATTGAATCATCGGTCGGTGCGAATATATTGTACGCTCCTATAAATAATGTCATTAAGTCATCCTTGAATTCATAATCGTATAATTCAGAGAAGTTTTTAAGTAGTCGAAGCGATATAATATCAAGGATTGACTGGTTATCTTTAACGGGAGAGGTGTATGATCCTATTACTGGAGGTATAATTACGCAGACGTGATAGAATTCCTTGAGTGCAGCAAGCAACGCTTCGTACTCAAGTTCGTTTTCATCGCTGCAAGCAAGAATTGAGCTTGACAGTTGATTGTTAACCATGTCTTCACTGATTTCGACAGCGTTTTTGGTGATTAGAGTAGCTAGTTCAATACACAAATCAAACCACTCGTTTCTGTCTGACGATAGAAAAATATTTACTGCTGATTGTTTCATGTTTTTGTCCTTGTTTATATATGGATACAGTGTAAAACAGGCGGCATAAAATCGCAACCAATTTGGTGTATCTATTTGACAAATCACCTCTGTTATGCTACAATGCAAGCGTGAAAAAAGCTATAGTCATTACCGCTATCTTAATCCAGCTGACAGGTGTTGTTGGGGCGGTGTGGCTTATTGCTAACCTGAATTCTCAGAAGCCTGTAGAAACAGCTCGGGTGCAAACAGAACCAGAGAAGGATAAGTATAAAGTTGGTCCACCAGATGCTCAGGAAATGCTTGAGTTGGTGAACCAAGAGCGTGCTAAAGTCGGTGTAGCGCCCTTAAAGCTAGACGAAAGATTAAATGCTAGTGCACAGGAAAAAGCAGATGATATGCAAAATCGTGATTATTACGGTCACGTGTCACCTGAAGGTGTGCACGGATATAGTCTTGCGGAAAACCGAACAAAAGGTTCTTGTGGACTTGTCGGTGAAAATATAATAAAAAATCGCTATGACGCCAATAGTCAAAATACGATAAATGGGTGGATGAACTCAGAGCCTCACCGTAAAGCAATACTTGATTCTAGATATACAAAAACAGGTTTTGGCATATCAAAAGGCTCAATAGTTCAACATTTTTGTGAAGAAAAATAATAGTTAGCATATACTACAAGCCCTAAATCTCCTTATCTCACGAAAGGAGATTTTTTATGGGGCTTCCTGATCTTTTTATAGGTACATCTCGAAACAGCATTAATAGAATAAACCAAGATATTAACACGATTAATAACATGCATCGCCAAGGAAAGTCTTGGGAAGAGATGTCTAGTGCTACCGGTATGTCTGTGCCGCAAATTGAAAGCTGGTCAAAAGCTCATTATCCAGGCTACGGCATAAAACCGCAACAATCAAATACTGGCAATTCACGAGAACCTCAGCACGACAGTAATTCAAATAACGGTCAAAACGTTGACCTGAGTTTTTTGGGTAGATTTCTTGGTTCTGGCGGTGGTGGCGGAATGGGCGGTGGTAACCGTGCCAGTGCTGCTCAGTTAGCAGAATACGATCAAAATAATACTTGCGCAATAACATTGGTTGGAGTACACTGTAGTTACAGTCCCTTAAGTAAGGATTGTGTCAATATCTAAGTTGTTTTAGGTTTCTATAATAATTTAGTAGAAATACTAAAGCAAAGCTCTAATCCGTTCACTCGTTGAGCGGATTATCTTTTTTATGAGTAAAATATTTACGCTTTCAAATATTCTATTTTGGTTGTATAATTGCATTAAATTATCTCACAAAAAGGACCATCATGACTCAAAAATATTCATATTCACCAAAAAAATATTCACTAGGTCTAGACATCGGGACATCTTCAATCGGCTGGGCAGTATTAGACTTAGATAAAGAGCGCATCCATGATTTAGGGGTGCGCATTTTTGAAAAACCAGAAGACCCACAAAACGGAGATTCGCTTGCCAAACCTCGCCGCGATGCACGGTCAGCTCGCCGTCGCTTAAAACGGCGACGTCAACGCTTGAATAACTTGAAGCAATTCTTTATTGACCAAAATATTCTCACCAGAGATCGAATCGAAGAAGTATTAAGTGATAAATCCGAATTTAACAAATTAGACGTATATTCTCTGCGTTCAAAAGCGCTCACCGAGGAGCTATCTCCAGAAGAGCTACTCAAGGTCATGTACCAAATCGCCAAACGACGTGGATTTAAGTCGAATCGTAAAGTCGAGGAAGAGTCGGAAAAAGAAGGCGGTCGCGTATCAAAAGCCTTGAAGACTAATGAAAAGTTCCTCGCCGAGAATGAATATAAAACCGTCGGCGAAGCTCTGAGTCGCGATGAAAACTTTGCGTCACATAAACGCAATAAGCGTGACGATTACACTAATAGTTTTTCTCGTGGTGATTTTTTGCACGAATTAGAAAAGATCATTGAGGTCCAGAAAAGATATGCCTTAAAAAATGTTTCCGATACAGCGATCAATGAAATGCTTTACGGCTTGGACAATGACAAAAATGTCGTAAATACATCAGCAATTATGTACCAGCGTCCATTTATGACTAAAGAGCTGATTGAAAAAATGGTCGGAAACTGTACTTTTGAGGAAAATGAAAAACGAGCGCCGAGAGCTAGCTACAGCTTCGAAATTTTTCGCTTGGTAAGCGACTTATCACATCTGGTATTCATACCTCGCGACGCCAGCAAGCGCCAGGCAAAGCGAGAAAATCTAGAGATAAGATTATCTTCAGATCAGATAAATAAAGTTATCGAAGCCGCCAAAAATCAAAAAAGCCTAACATATAAAAAAGTGCGCAGCATTGCGGGAATTAGTGAAGATTACGTTCCAAAATATACGCACGGAAAGAAAAAGGACGGCGATGAATTCGGAGAGGGAAATGCATTCGGCGGCTTAAAAGCCTACCATGATATTAAAACAGCACTGAAAAATCTACCAGAAGATTGGGCAAAAATTGACAACGAATCAACGATCAATCAAATCGCTTATATTCTCACTACACAAAAATCTGACGAAGGAATTAAAGCCGAATTAAATGCATTGCCAATTTCTGATGACGCTAAAAACGCAATTATCAAAATTAAAGCTACTAATTTTGGGTCATTCTGCCATCTGTCAATAAAAGCTTTGCAAAAAATCACACCGCATATTCTTAATGGTATGACTTACGATAAAGCCTGTGAGGCCGCTGGTTATGACTTCAAGAAACAATCAACTAGCCTAGAACAAATCACCAATCCTGTCGTAAAACGTGCCATATCGCAAACGCTGAAGGTTGTTCGCGCCATTGAACGCAAATACGGTAAACCCTACTTTATTAAGGTTGAAACTGCTCGCGACTTGGCAAAAAACTTCAAAGAACGCAACGCAATTAAAAAAGAAAATGAAGAGAATCAAGGATATAACGAAGACATTAAATCTATAATCGCTGATGGATATGAAGCATCGCCAAAAACCAAGGGCGGCAAGCAACTTCTCAGCCACCTGAAAGAACTTAACGTGCCTCTTAACAAAAACGCCGATTTTAATGGTCAGCAAATTATTAAGGTTAAGCTCTATCGCGAACAAAACGGTATTTGTCCATATTCTGGAAAACCAATCGATTTCGACACGATGTTACAAGACGACAATGCATATCAGATAGACCACATCGTACCATTTTCACGCTCTAATAATGACGGGATAACTAATAAAGTGCTAGTACTAACAGAAGAAAACCAGAAAAAGAGCAATAAAACTCCATTTGAATATTTTGGTGCAGATGAAAACCGTTGGAAGGAGTTCGTCGCCAGAGTAGAGTCGATATATAAGACACGCGATATTAAAACGGACGATAAGGTCACAAATGCCATCAATTACAAATATAACGGCTATGCAATGAAGAAGAGGCAAAATCTGCTTCTGCAGGATTATAAGAACGACAGCTGGAATGTGCGTGCCTTAAACGACACTAGATATATCACACGATTTATTCAGAATTATTTACGCCAAAATGTCGATTTTGCAGAAGGTGAAGAAAAACAGCGCGTAATCGCACCAAGCGGAACAACGACAGCATATCTACGCAAGCGTTGGGGTCTGACTAAAGATCGTAGCGAGGACGTTCTGCATCATGCCAAAGATGCGGCAGTCGTAGCAGCAATTGACCAGAAGATCATAATGCAAGCAAACTTGCACGCCAAACGCCACGAAATCAAAGAACTGCTTGCAGCCGCCAAAACGATGGAAGAAAAAACTGATAAACTCACCGGAGAAATCACCGATGAAGACGAGTTCAATAAAGCTCAGCGTCGTAAAAATGCAATGCTTGTACTATCTTCGAAACATTTTCCTCAGCCGTGGGACGACTTCGGCAAAGAAGTTATGAAGCGAACCCTTAATGTCGATGTTAAGACTCTGCAGAATGAGTTGCGAGGTCTTGATAACTACGACGAAGAGTTTCGATTGAGCGTAAAACCAATTTTCGTCTCACGTATGCCACGCCGTAAGGCGACTGGTTCGGCACATAAAGAAACAATTCGCTCACCAAAAGTTAAAGATGGTGATCAGCGAACCGTAAGAGTGCCGCTCAAAAAAGTTAAACGCAAGGATGTCGAAAATTCCACACTTAAAGAATCAGACAAGTGGCTATACAAAAAATTACTTGAAAGACTGGACGCTTGCGATGATAACCCTGAAAAAGCGTTCGCTGAACCCATATATAAAAATGACAAGAAGACTGATAAAAACGATAATAAGCTGTCTCCAGTCTCAACTATCAAAGTATATTCGACACAACCAAGCGGATTTTATATCAACGACGATAAGGCATTTGTTAACAACGGATCTATGGTGCGACTTGATGTATATCAAAAGCCGAACAAGAAAGGCAAGATTGAACATTTCTTCGTACCAGTTTATACCCATCAAGTTGGGAAAAATAAGCCTGCACCAACAAAAATACTGCCAGCGCCGAAAGGCTTTACTGATGTAGATGAAACATTTACTAAGGCCTGTTCATTGTATCCGAATGATTATGTGAGGTGTTATTTCGGAAATGAAATTAAAGAAGGGTATTACGTAAAATACGGCATTAATAATGGAGCCATGCAGGTGATATCCCATAGCTCTGCCGGCAAGGACAAGGATCAACTTATCCAGATCTCACCCCGCTCCGCAAATCTTATAGAGCGCTACGACATATCTATGCTAGGTGATAATTATAGATGGCTATAAATGGCTTGGCGCGTCGTAGCTATCGAAAATCCTGCACGACTTAGCGTGCGCGATAATCAACTAGTGATTACACAGGAGATGGAATCGACTCTTCCAATTGAAGATATTGATGCCTTAATTTTAGACAATTACGGATCAACTATCACGACAAATTTGCTGACAGCATTAGCTACAAAAGGAACAACCACCGTAATATGCGACGAAAAGCACTTACCAGCCAGCGTACTTTTGCCATATTCACAGCATTCGCGCCAAGCTAAAGTTTCGCGTCAACAATTGTCCATGAGCCAACCCTTAAAAAAGCAGTTATGGCAACAAATTATTATCAGTAAAATCACAAATCAAGCAGACGTCTTGCGATCTCGCGAACTAGACGACTCCACCTTGCGGTCTTTAGCTAACGATGTTAAATCGGGCGATACCAGCAATCGCGAGTCAATTGCCGCCAGAATCTATTTCGACCAAATACTGGGTGACGCTACACGCCGCAAGCCAATCTGGCACAATGCCGCATTAAACTATGGTTACGCTATGGTGCGAAGTCACATTGCCAGACATATTGCTGCTCGCGGACTAGTTGCCTCACAGGGGCTATTTCACCACAATGAGCTTAACAGCTTTAACCTGGCCGACGATCTAATTGAGCCGTACCGTGCCGCTGTCGATTTATATATCTTAGAAAAAGTTGCGCCACTTCATGTCGGCGATCGCGATGCCAGCCTCACTAAGCATGATCGCCAACTTATTATTGACATATTAAATTATTATGTTATAATGAACGGTAAGAAGTTTACCGTGAGACATTCGGTTGAGCGAACAGTTGAGAGCTTTATTGAATGCATAGAGACAAAGGAGGCAGATAAGCTTCTTCTACCAAAAATCGTCCTCCAATAAAAGGGATGTCATACAAGCTTATGAGGGTCGCAGTATTTTTTGATTTGCCGACCAATACCAAAACAGAGCGCAAGGCCGCCACACAGTTCCGTAAATTCTTATTGGACGACGGTTTTGACATGCTCCAATACAGCATATATACGCGACTATGTCCAAATCGTGACGTTGCAGAAAAACATATGATGCGAATTAAGAGGCACGCCCCGGACAGCGGCTCGGTGCGATTGCTTTATTTAACAGAGCATCAATTTACACACATGCATGTTATTGTTGGCGAAAAAACCACCCAAGAAAAGTCCGTTCCAGCTGGGCAATTAGCATTTTTCTAACCAAAAATCCCCCTCGTAACAGAGGGGGATTTAAGGAAGTATTATATCAATATCTAAATTGTTAGGGAACTATAACATTGTCTATAGCTGTGTCTTCTTCGTTGAATTATATCAATATCTAAATTGTTAGGGAACTATAACACGTTTGCTATGTTTTAATTATATTGTACCATTATATCAATATCTAAATTGTTAGGGAACTATAACGGTGCTTCCTTTTCCATTGCGCGAGCGGCGATTATATCAATATCTAAATTGTTAGGGAACTATAACACATTCTGATACTTTTCTGTATCGAGATAAATTATATCAATATCTAAATTGTTAGGGAACTATAACATAAGTTCATTCCACCTTTCCTGGGTATTTATTATATCAATATCTAAATTGTTAGGGAACTATAACCGCCTTTTGCCTAAGCGCACCAATGCTGCTATTATATCAATATCTAAATTGTTAGGGAACTATAACGGTTCTGAAAAGATATAGACGCGCTCATAGATTATATCAATATCTAAATTGTTAGGGAACTATAACACATTCTGATACTTTTCAGTGTCGAGATAAATTATATCAATATCTAAATTGTTAGGGAACTATAACGGTCGACCACAGTGCCATTCGCGCATGTCGATTATATCAATATCTAAATTGTTAGGGAACTATAACGAATATTGCGTGAAAATGGATTGCGCCGTTATTATATCAATATCTAAATTGTTAGGGAACTATAACCTTCTTCCTTTTCTGTTTCTGGATTTTTCGATTATATCAATATCTAAATTGTTAGGGAACTATAACTAAGCTCCTACGTCGAAGCGCTGGCGTACTATTATATCAATATCTAAATTGTTAGGGAACTATAACCTACCTCTAGTGTATCACGCTAATATGTTTATTATATCAATATCTAAATTGTTAGGGAACTATAACTTTTATGAAATTACAGAGAGGATTTTTTTTATTATATCAATATCTAAATTGTTAGGGAACTATAACTTACTTGACTTATTTTTGATAGTTATTCGATTATATCAATATCTAAATTGTTAGGGAACTATAACAATCCAACCAGCACTGATGCGCCAGATGCTATTATATCAATATCTAAATTGTTAGGGAACTATAACAATCCAACCAGCACTGATGCGCCAGATGCTATTATATCAATATCTAAATTGTTAGGGAACTATAACCGCGATTGCGTAGGCTACCGTGTTTTCGACATTATATCAATATCTAAATTGTTAGGGAACTATAACCTCGAACTTTGACTCCGTAAATCATTGATAATTATATCAATATCTAAATTGTTAGGGAACTATAACACGACACTATGCTATTGAATACGCCAACTAATTATATCAATATCTAAATTGTTAGGGAACTATAACGTAGACTACGCCTATGAGGAGCAGGACGCTATTATATCAATATCTAAATTGTTAGGGAACTATAACTTTTATGAAATTACAGAGAATTTTTTTTTATTATATCAATATCTAAATTGTTAGGGAACTATAACAGCGGTTGATAACTGGAAAAACTTCAGACCATTATATCAATATCTAAATTGTTAGGGAACTATAACGGTATAGAACGTAACTTACTCCAAGACATTATTATATCAATATCTAAATTGTTAGGGAACTATAACATAGCCTTGCCCTTGGTTGCGTCTAATTCGATTATATCAATATCTAAATTGTTAGGGAACTATAACTAAGCCTTTGACCTCGTGAATCTTGCCATCATTATATCAATATCTAAATTGTTAGGGAACTATAACGCCACAGCGGCGATGATAAACCAAACTATCATTATATCAATATCTAAATTGTTAGGGAACTATAACCAGATACGACGATTGTATAACTCTTTATCAATTATATCAATATCTAAATTGTTAGGGAACTATAACCATATAGCACGTGCTTATGTTGAACAACGTATTATATCAATATCTAAATTGTTAGGGAACTATAACATTTGTGTATGTTGAAGCTCAATTCGACCGATTATATCAATATCTAAATTGTTAGGGAACTATAACAAGAAAGGATCTTATAATGAAAGATGTTGAATTATATCAATATCTAAATTGTTAGGGAACTATAACTTCTTCAGTACTATATTTATTGCCAGGCATATTATATCAATATCTAAATTGTTAGGGAACTATAACTTTTATGAAATTTAAGATAAATTTTTTTTTATTATATCAATATCTAAATTGTTAGGGAACTATAACTTTGTCGATTTTTAGCCATTTGACCATGTTATTATATCAATATCTAAATTGTTAGGGAACTATAACAGACATCAGGGTAAAGCGAGAGGGCAAGTAATTATATCAATATCTAAATTGTTAGGGAACTATAACTGTGGACATTAAATCTATAGAGTACGTGGAATTATATCAATATCTAAATTGTTAGGGAACTATAACGGTTGCCCAGTTTATTGACGTGTGGCAGGTATTATATCAATATCTAAATTGTTAGGGAACTATAACGAAAGGCGATATTATTGATTTTTCAATGACGGTTGTAGTAATATGGCAATGTAAGACAGCAGCGCCCCTCTTATGTTAGAGCAACGCGGGCTGTCTTATTTTATTTTGACTGATGTATTACGCTTAAACACCACCAGAACTGTATAAATGTCTAAATTGTTAGGTAACTATAACCAAAGACACCCGGGTCTGGTCTCGGAAAGCGGTACACCTTATTTTATTGTATATTTAAGCATATTGCGGAATCTAATAAATAGTGATAAACTGCAATCACATGGTTTGAGCATCCATGTATCCTACTTCCGCCCTCTGAAAATGGGGGTGGATTTTATTTATGTACGGCGACTCCATATGGTAAATTATCATTTTCAGGATAAATTTTACATAAAATGCGTGCAAAATGATTACATTATGAATGCAACTTTGCTATAATAGAAGCACTCAGGCGAGGCACATTAACAATTAGAGGATACGCCATATTATAATGAATCGCAAACCCGAAAAGATAATAAAAATATAAACTTAACGCCTCGCTTGGCGCTAAGGTATCCTCATAAAAAAGGAGGCGAATATGCCAATAGTAAATCAAATTGTAAAAAAGAATGGAAAGATTATCAAGTCTAAGGTTGAGATATCTACGCCAGTTTATAATGTACGAATTAAGCAGGAAGTGTATGAACGCTTAGTTGTGCTAGCCGCAGAGAATGGTCGCAGCATAACTGGTGAGATAAACTACCGCCTTGAGCAATCGCTTAAAAAGTAGTATTATGACTGGGCGATTGTTGTGATTAGCAGTCGTTGCTGTATAGGCACCTCAAAAATGAGGTGCCTTTTTTGATAAGGCACATTTTACCAACAATCAAAATAAGGCAGGGGTATGCCCCTACTGCGATTTAAGGCAGGCGAATGGAACAGCGAAATAATTAAGTACAGAATCACCCAAGCTCTTTCGCAAAACTAGCAATTAAAAAACAATAGAACAAAATACGAACTAATTATTAGTCATTTTTAAGTGTACATAAAGCCGAATCGGCTGAGTATTTATATTGATAAATTTTGCGCGATACAAACATAAATTATAAATACGAGCCAATGCAGATAAATCAATATACAACATAAAACGCACCAAGCCAGCAAAATAGGGCGGTTTATAAAACAATAAACGACAAGTAGGTTGATTTGGTAAAAATGAGATAAATTTATCGCGAAGAAA
>ERZ773197.2059-NODE-2059-length-13162-cov-3.641337_pt1 | contig 13162 bp, 12 predicted proteins | sample MGYA00580999_ERZ773197 | MGnify/ENA primary metagenome ERZ773197 (study PRJEB29015, sample SAMEA2738166) | human oral metagenome | biome: human oral; feature: human-associated habitat; material: saliva | place: China | collected 2185 ...
TTGTGCTGGGTGAAGAAGTGAATGGAATTGGCGCTGATTTGATGGATTTGATAGAAGGAAAGCATGATTCTGTTTTATCTTATAATAAGGTTACAGTATATAACTTGGGATTTGATTCTGCTCCAGCAGACAAGAGTATTCATTGGATTTATTATCCAGAGAAAGATTATGTTTTTTATCGAGTTGGTTTTTACAGCAATATTTTACATGATGAGAAAATGAGTTTATATGTTGAGATAGGACAAAATAAAGATGAGATGAACTCAATTCAACTAGAGGAAGTAATAAGGGATCTAAAGAAAGCAGGGATTATTACAAATCAAAACCTTATTGACTTTGAATGTATCCAAATGTCACCGGCATATGTTCATCTCTCGAGTGATGCAAAAAGGTATGTGGAAGAGAAAAAGAACTATTATAAAGCACAAGATATTTACACACTAGGAAGATATGGGAATTGGGAATATTCTTCTATAGAAGATGCTGTGCATTCAGCCTTGGAATTAGCTCAAAATATTTAGCATTTTGTTCGATGTTATATTTTGTATTGTAGTTAAAATTCCAAGTATAGTTTTTTGAGGATGCGCCAATGGATGGATTGAAGACAAAAATAAACGTTAAAGATATTGGAATAGTGGAAGCGTTGCTTGCTTTTTATACTCTTTTTATGTATGACTTAGGGCATGTTTTCTATTTAAATATTATATGGATTTTTTATTTTTTTTATTTATTACTAAATAAGAGGGTTCTTATAGCCCATAGTAATTTTAATGCTTTATTTTTTTTATCTGCTTTTATTTTTTGGGGGGTGATTAGTATATTAGCTTACAATATATTGTACTATCACTTTGAAATTCGGCAATTTATTAGCATTATTTTTACAACACAGTATATTTTCCTCATCATGGATATTTATTTAGATAAAGACAAGTTAGAAAAGTGGACAGTTTTTTTTGCAATCGTGCTTTGTTGTTTTATATTGTTTTTATTTTTTTCTAAAGGTTATTATAAAAATCTAATGTATTGGGGGGGGCTTGAAAGAACTTGGGGAAAGGGAATTATTCCAGGCTTTCCCACCAATGTGGTATTTCCATTAATTTATGCCTTGTATATTTGTGTAAAAAAGAAATATTCTATAGTAATCATCTTTATAATTTCTTTATCAACCTTTATTATTCCTTCCCGTATTGGACAGTTGGGTATTTCTTTTGTCTTAATGTACTATTTTTTCAAATTAAATACGAGAAAAAAAATAATGATTGTAACAATATTGTCTGCTCTGGTTATACTAATTATTGGTATCTCACACTTTGGAAGTATATTTTTGGAATTTTTGTCTAAATTAATGGCTCGCTATGGAAAAGGATCGAATGCGGATAGAAACGATATTTATTATGTTGTTTATCAGTACTTTAAATTCTCTCCTCTAATTGGTTATGGGGGAAATACACTTGATACATTATCCAATGTATTGGGAAATTTTTCCGTTTATAATATACAGTGGCCACATGCTCATAACTGGATTTTGGAATTTTTGATTAGATATGGTTTTTTAGCTGCATTTTTCTTTTGTGTGTTCATTTATTATGTTTGTAAGCGTGCAAAGAAGCAAAATAACTTATTTTTTTGTTGTCTTCTGCTAGGATGCGGACTTTTTGAAACATATATGCAACATTTTAATTTCATTTTTATTTTGATGAGTCTTGTTTCAGTAAAAGAGCTCAAACAGTTTAATACTGTTAAATTATAATTTTTGATTTTGAACAAGTATAGAGGGTAATTATTATGGGGAAGAGTGATAATCATATTCGCAATGCTGCTATTGCTATAATGTCTATTACATTGTTCTATAGAGTAATGGGCTTCCTTAAAAATACGATTTTAGCATATTATTTTGGTACATCTCCAGTTGTAGATGCTTATGTAATGGTATTTTCGATAGGTGGCATTTTGTTTGGATGGATGAGTGGTTTTACCGGTAATTTTACACCACACTACAAGTATATTTGGTCACAAAAAGGGAAAGCTGAAGCTAATTCTTATACGATAAAACTATTGAATTGGCTGTTGCTAATTACTTTTTTTGTTTTTATTATTTTTGAATTATTTTCAAGTCGTATTATACACTTCATGGCACCTGGATATAAAGGAGTTACCTATGATTTAACACTACAGTTTTGGAAAATATATTGCATTACGATTTTTTTGAGTGTTTTGTATCGAATATATAAAGAATATTTGATATGTAATGAGTTATTCATTCGAGCTCATTTACCGGATATATTTGTAAGCTTGTCTATTATTATTTTTATTTATTTAAGTTCTTTGATTGGGCAAGAGTTTCTTATCTGGGGATTTGTGTTGGCTATGTCAATACAGTGTCTAATGGAATATGGGTTTTCGAAAAAATTGTTAACAGGGGTTAAAAAATATACTTTAGAATTTGATGAGAATATAAAACAAACATTTGTGACAGCACTTCCTGTGATTTTGGCAGAAATGATATCTGAGTTAAATTCTTTTGTTGATAAGATGTTTGCGTCAAAGCTAACTTCAGGAACTGTAGCAATCCTTGAGTATTCTAATCTTTTGAAAATGGTTATATATGATACGGGTGTAATCGCTTTAGGCACCATTCTTTTTCCAAAGTTAGCAGAGACGTGGAGCTTGGAACAAAAAGAAGAGTTTAAATCTCAAATCATTCATGCTCTTAATCTTATGACTGTTATGTTTTTGCCTATCACGTTTGGGATTTTCGCAATTGGAGATTTAGTTGTAAAAATCATTTTCGAACGAGGAGAATTTAGTTTTAAAGCGACTATCATGACAGCCATAGCTTGGAAAATGTATTCTATAGGTCTTCTTGGGATGGTTTTTATGTTTGTTTTGAATAAGGCATATTTAGCTATGCGTAAAACGAAGACAGTTTTTATGGTAAATACTCTGACAGGAGTCTTGAATGTGATCCTAGATTTTGTTTTAATAGGAAAAATGGGGTATATTGGATTAGCACTGGCGACTTCGGTAGCATCAATAATTGGAGCAATAACATATACTTTATTCATATCTATAGATTTGGATGACTTTCACATTAAAGAAATTTTTTCAGTGTTGATTCGTACCTTTGTTTCTTCATTGTTTATGTTTTTGTGTATAATAGGAATCAGGTCTTTTTTTACGGCAATAGGTTTGTTAAATTATGGCACAATAGGTACCATAATTTCATTAATAGTATTGATTTTATTTGGAGGTTTAAGTTATTTTGGAGGGGCAAAAATATTAAATATTCAGGAACTTGATTATTATGTTAAAGCTATAACTAGTATAATAATAAAAACATAGTATTAGAAATTGTGGAGAGAGTGTCAAAGATGTTTATATTAAACGATTTTATAGATAAATATGTAACAAAAAGAGTGGAGTCAATGTTTGAAAACGACATGATTTCTCATGATAAGGAACTTAAAGATGCAATCGAGGATAAAACGGTTCTTGTTATTGGGGGAGCCGGATCAATTGGATCTAATTTTATAAAAGCACTTTTAAAGCATGGAACGCCAAAAAGCTTGGTAGTAGTTGATTATAATGAGAATGGTTTAGCTGAATTGACGAGAGACTTGAGATCTAGTTCTTATGTAGTCTTACCGGCTGAGTTTATTACCTATCCAATGGATTTTGCTTCTGTCGTATTTGAGAAAATGTTTAGAAGTAGGGGAGGGTTCGAAATTGTAGCAAACTTCAGTGCGCATAAACATGTTCGAAGTGAGAAGGATATTTATAGCGTGGAAGCTTTGCTTCAGAATAATGTTCTTAACGCAAAAAAGTTACTGGATTTACTTGTCTCTTTTCCGCCGGATGTGTATTTTTGTGTGTCTACAGATAAAGCGGCTAATCCCGTTAATATTATGGGAGCAAGTAAAAGGATAATGGAAGATGTGATATTCAGCTATTCGAGTAACTTCCCTGTTAAAACTGCTCGGTTTGCAAATGTGGCTTTTTCAAACGGCAGTCTTCCTGCAGGATTTTTAAATAGAATCAGTAAATTACAACCGCTATCTGCTCCGTCTGATGTTCGCCGTTATTTTGTGAGTTTAGAAGAGGCAGGTCAGATTTGCCTATTGGCTGCAATGTTAGGAGGGAACAGAGAAATTTTCTTCCCAAAACTTAGTGAAGTGCAAATGACAACATTTGACTGTATTGCACGAGATTTACTCACGGTCCATGGCTTTCATGTTTTAGAATGTAGTTCAGATGAAGAAGCTTTGAAAAGAAGTGCTGCTTTGCAATCAGGAAGTTTAGAGTATCCTGTTCATTTTAGTGCTTCAGATACTTCGGGTGAGAAAGCTTTTGAAGAGTTTGTAACTTCCAAAGAAACAGCTGATTATGATAGGCTTAAATCACTTGGTGTTATTACAGGGAAAGTTATTCCGGATAAGGACAAAATAGATGCTCTTTTCGAAAAATTGGAAAAAGCTTTCAACAATATTGCAATTACCAAAGAGGAAATTGTTTCGATAATGCAGGAATATTTACCGAGCTTTAAACATATAGAAACCGGAAAATCATTAGACAGCAAGATGTAGGGGTCGTGTTCTGTTTGAAGCAGTACAAGGAAAGGGATATGTGTTGAAAGAATGAAAAACATAGCGATTATACCCGCTCGTTCAGGAACGAAAGGTCTTCCTGATAAAAATATAAGATTGTTAAATGAAAAGCCTTTAATAGCATATTCTATCGAAGCAGCTTTAGAGTCTGGGTGCTTCGAAGAGATTATGTTATCCACTGATTCAGAAAAATATGCAGAAATTGGCAGGAGTTATGGGGCCAAAGTTCCTTTTTTGAGGTCTCAAAAGACTGCTTCTGATTCAGCGTCGTCATGGGATACAGTTGAGGAAGTTTTGGACGGGTATTTGGATCAGGGAAGAGAATTTGAAACTTTTTGTCTTCTTCAACCGACTTCACCATTAAGGACGGCGGAAGATATAAGAGAAGCATACTTGGTTTATGAACAGAAAGCATCCTTTGCGGTAGTGTCTGTTTGTGAAGCGGAACATTCGCCATTATGGTGTGGGACGTTGCCTGATAATCAGGAATTTATTCATTTTGTAAATGAGAATTCACAAAAAAGAAGGCAGGATTCTGGGAAATTTTATCGTATCAATGGTGCTCTATATATTGTAAGTACGAGGAGATTTGCGACGGACAGATTTTTGTATAGAGAGGGTAGTTTTGCGTATATTATGCCACAGGAACGAAGTGTGGATATCGATACAGAGGTTGATTTTAAGCTTGCGGAGTTAATGGTTAGAGAAAAGAATAATCTTTAGGAGAGTAAATTTTGAAACTGTATATTTCCATGTATCATTACACAAGAGATTTAGTTCATTCGAGATACCCGGGAATAAAAGGGTTAGATGTATCGCACTTTCGAAGGCAGTTAGAGTTCTTTAAGAAGCATTTCAATGTCGTCAGAATGGAAGATGTAATAAATGCGGTACAAAATCAAAAGAATGGAGAACTACCTGAAAAGCCTCTGCTTTTGACTTTCGATGATGGATATATTGATAATTTTACTTTTGCGTTCCCTCTTTTGGAAGAATTTGGCTTTCAAGGATCATTTTTTATTCCCGGTAAAACATTTCGCACACATCAGTTGCTGGATGTAAATAAAATTCATTACATCCTTGCTGCTGCAGATATCAATTTGCTCGTACAGGATGTTTTTGAAAGATTAGATTACTATAGAGGAGCAGAGTACCCTATCCAGTCCAATGAAGAATTGTTTAAGCAATATGCTGTTGCAAATCGATTTGATTCAAAAGAAACAATTTTTGTTAAAAGAATTCTGCAAACCGTTCTCCCGGAAAAACTAAGAAACAAGATTTCAAGTGATTTGTTCGAAAAGTATGTTGGAACCTCAGAAGAGAAGCTGGCCTATGAATTGTACATGAATGCTGAGCAGATTCGAATGATGAAACGGCATGGAATGTTTATAGGACTGCATGGCTATGATCACTATTGGCTTGGAAATTTACCGATTGATGAAATGCAGTCAGACGTAGATAATGCTATAGATGCGCTTAGAGAGTTTATAGATGAAAAAGCTTGGGTGATGAATTTTCCGTATGGAAGTTATAATCAAGATGTAGTTCAGTATGTTAAGGACAAAGGAGCGGTTCTTGGATTGACAACAGAGGTTAGAATTGCAGAAATCGGGGTTGATAACCGTTTTACTTTACCAAGGCTTGATTGCAATGATTTTCCGCCTAAAAGTGAACGGTTTAGAGAAGGATAAAGAATGCATTACGATGAGAAATATGAGTTAAGACTTGCTCGTATAGAGGATATAGATTCAATAATGACATTTATTGATGAATATTGGAAAAAAGGCCATATTCTGGGGACAAACAGAGAGATGTTTATGTATGAACACTCGGATGGAAACAAGGTGAATTTTCTCTTGGCTACAGATAGAAACGATCAATCTATTTCCGGAATCTTGGGTTTTATTCCTGCTTCTCAAAATCCGGAGAAGTATGATATCTGGACGGGAATTTGGAAGGTAAAGACCGGTTCTATGCCATTATTGGGAGTGGAAATGTATAAACGTCTCCCTGTAATGCTGAATGCAAGAACTTTACTGGGAGTGGGAGATAATCAAGAAACAACGGGCATGCTTCTTAAAAAAATACTAAAATCCTATAATATATGGAGGATGAAGCATTTTTACATACTTCAAGATAGGGATGGGTACCAAATAGCAATGATTCGCCATAAACCAAGTAGTCAAACCGTTAAGAAGAACTATAAAACAGAGGTGGTCCCATTAAAAACGATCCGAGATGTTGAACCTTATCGGGAAGCTTTGGATAAGCAGACAATACCGTATAAAGATATGTGGTATATTGAACACAGGTACTTTCATCATCCTGTTTATCAATACTATATTTACGGATTAAAGCATCGGGATAATATTGCTATGATAGTATTGCGTGTTCAAAAGTATGGAGAGAGTGGGGCGATAAGGATTGTTGACTATATTGGGGATCAGGTTTGTTTTTCCGGATTAAATGAATTTTTTCAGTTTATTTTAAAAAACTTCCATTGTGAGTATGCGGACTTTTATGTGCAAGGTTTTGAGAATCAATATATATTCGAAGCCGGATTTAGTGAGCGAATCGAAGGAGATGAGAATATTATACCGAATTATTTTTCTCCATTTGAGCAAAGAAATATTGAAATCTATGTATCCGGCAATATAGAAAATGGACTATTTTGTAAAGCTGATGGGGATCAGGATAGACCGAATTAAAATTTGTTAAAAATAGGATGGATCACTATGAATTTATCAATTTTGCAATACCTTGAAAAAACTGCAATGAAGTTTCCGGATAAGGTTGCTTATCAAGATACAAAAGAATCTTTTAGTTATTCTCAATTGTTGGATTTTGCAAAAAGGATTGGCACTTATATCAGTGGCATTTCGAAACCAAGAAGTCCGATTGTGATTTATATGGATAAAAGGGCATATAATATTCCTGCTTTCTGGGGAACTGTATATGCAGGATGTTTTTATGTCCCGATTGACAGTCAGATGCCGGCTGAAAGAATCAATCTTATTATAGAGACATTGCGCCCTTCTTTGATACTGTATGACGATGTTACGGAGGCTCATATTGGTAGTATACAAGCAAACATCAAAAAAATACATTATAAAGAAGCAAAGATTATTGAAATTAATCAAGATAAACTTACGGAAATTCGAGTGAACTCTAGGTCTACAGACCTATTATATGTTCTTTTCACAAGCGGTTCTACAGGGGTGCCTAAAGGAGTTACGATTTCCCACGCTGCTGTGATAGATTTTATGGAATGGATCTGTGCGAAGTATTCTCTTGATGAAAATACTAGATTATGCAATCAGGCTCCGTTTTATTTCGATGCATCCGTTCCGGATTTGTTTATTCCGTTTCTTACCGGTGCAACAGTGTTTATTCCCCCCAAATCGTATTATTCTTTCCCCAAAAAAGTACTTCAGTATATTATTGAAAATAATATCAATACCTTGATATGGGTTCCTTCAGCCCTATGTAATGTTGTGAATTGCAAAGCGTTTGAGGTTGCGGTTCCTTCAACCATTCAGTTAGTGATTTTTTGCGGAGAGGTTATGCCGTGTAAACACTTGAATGTCTGGAGAAAGTTTATCCCTGATGCATTATATGTGAATATGTATGGCCCGACTGAAGCTACGTATGCTTGTATGTATTATAACATTGATAGAGAATTTAAAGATGACGAAAAGCTTCCATTGGGTAAGGCGTGTGAAAATAGTGGCATTATTTTATTAAATGAGCAGGATGAACCTGTAAAAGAAGGAGATATAGGAGAGATATGCATTTTAGGGCAATGTTTATCTCAGGGGTACTTTAATGCGCATGAAAAGACAAGAGAAGTGTTTGTTCAAAATCCGATTAATAAAAATTGGATAGAACTATTGTATAGAACGGGTGATTTGGCTTATCAGGAAAAGCAGGAATTCGTTTTTGCAGGAAGAAAGGATTTTCAAGTTAAACGACTTGGGCATAGAATAGAACTGGGAGAGATAGAGAATTCCATTTTATCCGTTCCCGCTGTAGAGAATGCGTGTTGTGTTTTTGACCCATTACATAGCGATATTATCGCTATTTATACTGGCTTGATTACAGAGGAGAAGTTATCTTCTGCAATAGAAAAAAAGCTTCCGCATTATATGCTGCCAACAAGATATGAGCATTTAAATAGTATGCCCATGAATTTAAATGGTAAAATTGATAGAACAAAACTGAGTAAGGATTATTTGAAAGGGGATAAATAATGGAAAAACTAATTACAATTTTAGCGGATATAAAGCCGGGAGTGCATTTTGAAGAATGTACGGATTTAGTTGATAAAGGATTAATCGATTCCATTGATATCGTGAATATTATTTCGGCGATTGAAACAGAGTTCGGGATTGAAATTGATCCGGATGAAATCGACCCGGATAATTTTCAGTCTGCGAATAGTATGTGGGAGATGATACAGAGGATTGAAAATAAATGAGTCTGAATAGATTTCAATTCTTTATCCTTCCTTTTTCGGGGGCAAAAGCGTCTCAGTTCGCAGAGCTTTGTACTGACTTTGCAGAGTATCATTTTGAAGCAATAACAATAGAGTATGCCGGGCGCGGAAGTCGCGCAGATGAAGGATTTTTTACGGATTATATTTCTTTTATGGAAGATGTTGCCGGGCAGATCAGAGCGAAACGAAAGCCCGAAGTTCCCTATTGTTTGCTGGGGTTTAGTATTGGTGGAATCTTTGCTTATGATCTCTATGCAAAAGGATATTTGGCGGAAAGACCTGCGTATATGTTTATTTGTGCGTGTGAGAGTATAAAAGAAAAAATACCACCTATATCTACTTTATCGGAAGAGGAATTTTGGAATCGAATTATTAGTATGGGCGGAGTGGATAGTAGATTACTTGAGAAACCAAAATATTTAAAGCTGTTTTCAAAGGTATTGAGAGCGGATTTTTGGATTGGGGAACAACATGAGTATAAGGAAACGGATCAAATTCTTGATTGCCCTGTCTCTGTATTATATTCAGAATCCGATACCCCATACTCTATAATTAAAAGTTGGCAGGATGTTGCCAGCTATAAAGTTCAATTTGTTGAATTTTTAGGAGATCATTTTTTCTTCCTAAAAAATCCCGAGTTGATTTCTTCAACAATAGATAAAATACTGCAATAGAGTATTTGTTATTTATACGGCATGATTAAAAAGGAGCTATTTTATGAAGAAACGTATTCCGCTTTCTATTCCTAATTTTGAAGGGAATGAAAAAAAATATGTTGATGATGCATTGGAACAGGGGTGGGTATCGACCGGCGGTGCTTATATTACCGAACTGGAGAACAACTTAGCGAATTTTTTGCATGTTAAAAATGTTGCAGCTTGTCAGAGCGGGACTTCCGCCATCCATTTATCTTTAATAGAGGCAGGTGTTGCCCCGGGCGATGTGGTACTGGTTCCTCCTCTTACTTTTATTGCTGCAGTTAATCCGGTGAAGTATTTGCAGGCGAAGCCTGTTTTTATCGATTGTGATAGCAGCTTTTGTATGGATCCCAATAAGTTGGAATCCTTTTGTGAAAAAGAATGTTCCTTTAAGGAAGGGCATTTATATTATAAAAGTAAAGTTGTACGAGCGCTGGTGATTGTACATGTCTTTGGCAACTTGGCAGATATGGAACGTATACTGCATTTGACGAAAAAATATAATATTAAGGTAGTAGAGGATGCCACAGAAGCCCTGGGGTCCATGTACACTGAAGGAGAGTATCATGGGATGTTTGCGGGAACTATAGGGGATTTTGGCTGCTTTTCTTTTAATGGCAATAAGATTATCACTACCGGCGGGGGAGGTGCGGTTACAGCACGAGAACCGTTGGCGGTGGATCATATACGGTATCTTTCCACTCAAGCAAAGAATGACACGCATTATTATATTCATCATGAAGTAGGGTATAATTACCGAATGACAAATCTTCAGGCTGCTTTGGGTGTTGCGCAATTGGAAGAACTTCCGGAATTTATTAAACGTAAACAGCAAAACTATGAAGCCTATAAAGACCTATTGGAAGGATTTGCTTTTGGCAAATTACTTCCTTTTAGGGAGGGAACGATTTCTAATAAGTGGTTTTATTCCTTTGAAATAGATCGAGATAAGGTGAAAGTCAGCATGCGAGAAATTATTACTGCTTTACAGGGGAAAGGAATAGAGACAAGAGCCATCTGGGGACTAATCAATGAACAGCGTCCTTATCTGGAGGAAGACTGTTATTGCTTGGAGAAGGCTCCTTACTACGCGAATCGAATTTTAAATTTACCCTGCAGTACTAGTATTACACAGGAAGAAATTAGCTATGTTGTGCAAGGTTTAAAAGAACTTTTGGAGGCTTTTAGTTATGGATAAGGAAAATCTATCTCTCTTCATTATTTCGGAGCAGTCCTCTATAGTGGATGCGATGGAAAAAATAGATAGAAATGGCAGGGGAATACTTTTTGTAACAGATGAGCAGGAGCAATTATCCGGTGCTTTGACTGATGGAGATATACGCCGTTTTCTTTTGCGTGCTGGATCTTTAACAGATCTGGTTTCTTTTGCGATGCATAAAAATCCTATTTCTTTGCTTGAGGAGGAAAAGAGTTCTGCTTTTACAGAAATGAGGAAGAAAAAAGTCACTTCTCTTCCAATTATGGATTTTCGCGGACAGATTATAGACATTTTGTTTCTCATGGATGCAGAGAAAGAGCCATATTCAAAAGAAAGCTTGGCAGGAGTACCCGTAGTTATTATGGCAGGGGGAAAGGGAACCAGGCTTTATCCTTATACAAAGATTTTGCCAAAACCTCTAATTCCAATAGGTGAAACTCCTATTGTGGAAAGGATTATGGATTATTATCATCAATTTGGTGTAGACTCTTTTTTCATGACTCTGAATTATAAAAAGGCCATGATCCGCTCCTACTTTGAAGAGGAAAAGACATCCTATCAAATTCATTATGTAGAAGAAACTTCCCCTCTCGGCACAGGAGGAAGCCTAAAATTAATTCAAGAAGAATTTTCTCAAGCTATTTTTGTGAGTAATTGTGATGCCCTAATATTGGCTGACTATGCAGATATTTATAGGCATCACAAGGAATCAGGAAATGCCTTAACTATGATTTCGGCATTGAAGAATTTTCAAATTCCTTATGGTGTACTACATACAGGTGAAAATGGTTGTTTAGAAAAAATAGAGGAAAAACCAAAGTTTTCTTATTTCATCAATACAGGAATGTATGTTGTAAATCCGGAGGTGATTCGGCTTATTCCTGACAATACTGTTTTTCATATGACACATTTAGTGGAAAAGTTAATGGAAAGAGGGGATAAAGTAGGAACTTATCCCCTGAGTGAAGATTCTTTTTTAGATATGGGAGAATTCTCGGAAATGAAGAGGATGGAGAAGAAACTAAATATAGTTTCTGAATAATTAAATGAAAGGCAGAATAGAAATGAAGAAAGTCTGTATCATAGCTGAAGCAGGAGTAAATCATAATGGAAGAATAGATTTAGCAAAAGAAATGATTCGAGTAGCTAAAGATGCCGGAGTTGATTATGTCAAGTTTCAAACTTTTCGTCCCCAAAATCTTGTATCAAAGTTTGCGGAGAAAGCAGAATACCAAAAAATATCCACTGGGAGTGAAGAAAGCCAATTGAAAATGTTGGAAAAACTAACATTATCCGATAAAGATTATTTTTCTTTAAAAAGCTATTGTGATGAGCAGCAAATTGGCTTCATATCAACGCCATTTGATTTAGATAGTATTGCATTTTTAGAGCAAATAAACATGGATTTTTGGAAAATTCCATCCGGAGAAATTACGAACTTGCCATATCTGGAAGCCATTGGAAGAACAGGGAAAAAAGTTGTTCTTTCAACAGGGATGAGTGAAATTGGTGAAGTCCAAGAGGCTATATCTGTTTTGGAAAAAAATGGCACGAAGGAGATTATATTATTACATTGTAATACACAATATCCTACCCCCTTTCAAGATGTAGAATTATTAGCAATGACTGATCTAAAGAAGAAAACAGGGAAACGGGTGGGGTATTCCGATCATAGCTTAGGAATTGAAGTGCCTATTGCTGCTGCTGCTCTGGGAGCAGAGGTAATAGAAAAGCATTTCACCTTAGACCGTAGCATGGAAGGCCCGGATCATCTTGCCAGCCTTGAACCGGAAGATTTAAAAAATATGGTGAAAGCCATTCGGAACATTGAGCAGGCTTTAGGAAGCGGAGTCAAAAAAGTTTCTTCTTCAGAAATGGAAAATAAAAATATAGCAAGAAAAAGTATTATTGCAAAATGTAACATTCAAAAGGGAGAAGTTTTTACAGAAGAGAATTTAACGACAAAAAGGCCCGGGAATGGAATTTCACCAATGAAGTGGTATGAGATTTTAGGGAAAAAAGCGACTAGAGATTTTTCGGAAGATGAATTAATTGATATTTAAAGAAGTCAAAAATTCTATAAATTTTCAGAAGGTTACAAATGGTTTTTCTAGTATAGAGGTGAAAAAATGAATGTGTTGGTAAT
>ERZ773197.2060-NODE-2060-length-13160-cov-4.146280_pt1 | contig 13160 bp, 16 predicted proteins | sample MGYA00580999_ERZ773197 | MGnify/ENA primary metagenome ERZ773197 (study PRJEB29015, sample SAMEA2738166) | human oral metagenome | biome: human oral; feature: human-associated habitat; material: saliva | place: China | collected 2185 ...
TTGAAACTATTTTGACCATGGATAATGAGAGCATAGTTGAGGCGTTTGTCTCTGGGTCAGGGCCTACCGTGGCTATTCTTGCGGAGGACGCGACCGCAGCCGATGAACTCGCCGCAGCACTTCGCCGCCGAGGCCGTCACGCGATCGCCACACAAACCCCCGCGATGCTCTAATTCCTTAGGGATAGTCCCTTATTCCTCTGTAATAGGCGCAGTATCCAGCCGCAGCGGCTTCGGAATACGCTTGAGAATGCGGTACTGAAGAATACCCTCCAGCGCCCCAAGGTTACCGCCCGCCAGATACGCCGCCCGAAAACGAGTCGTAGGGCTTATAAGTTTGGGAGCCTGCCGCAGAATCTCCAGAATGGACGCCTTTGTGCTGGGACCGCGCATTCCATGCTGCCGATAGTGCATCCACAGCAGCACCTTGTATTTTTGGTAGGCGCGCTGCTGATGAAAAATGCGTTTAGGTTTATCCCGCAGAATATAGTGCAGAAGCGGCCCGTGCGTAAGCGCCGCCGGAACGCCTGCAAGCTGCACACGCCAGGCAAAATCGGTCTCTTCGGAACTCTTATACGAAGAATCCATACCCCCAGCCTCAAGATATACGCGGCGAGGAATCGAAAAATTACCCCCGGCAACCGTCGGCAGAAAACCAGCATAGGGGGTGAGCTCATCGTCGTAGAAAATCCTGGTGCGTGTGCTCAGAGTCTTCTGATCATCGCCGGGTTCAAGACCGTAAGCCCGCAGAACTTCGGGAGTATTGACCCGATCATGAAGCAGAGACCCGCTTGCTATGACAGGGGAATATAGGTTTTGCACGTACAGATGCGAAACCACCCAGTCAGGTTCTACAAGATCATCACCATCGCAGAAGATAAGGACATCACCCGCGGCTTGTACCGCCCCCATATTGCGGGCGTGGCTGGCTCCGCCACGCTGGGATGCATCTATTACCCGCAGGGGATAGGGGGCACTGTAGCTTTCGACCACGGTGCTGGTACTGTCGGTACTGCCGTTATCGCAAATGAGCACCTCAAAACTAGGGTTACCGGTTTGGGCTGCGAGTGCATCAAGCTGCTGCGTAATGTAGTTGGCGCCGTTATACACCGGAATGATGACGGATGCCGCTACGGGCTCGGGATGAGTCACGACCGGTCTCCTTTCACTTGCTCGGCTACCGGGTACGAGTTCCCTTCGGTATCAAGGTCACGGATGCGCCGCGCCGGAACGCCCGCATACACGCCATGAGGCGCACAATCGTGCACCACCACGGCACCGGCGGCAATCACGCATCCTTCGCCGATCGTAACCCCGGCGGTAATGACAGCGTTTTGCCCCACCCACGTGCCGTTTTTGATGTGTACGGGACGAGTAATATTTGCTCCCGCGCGCTGAGCGGCAGAACCAAATTCATGGGTGTCGGCAAAAATGGTGACGCGCGGCCCCAGAAAAACATTATTTCCCAGAGTCGTATGCGCGCCCACCAAAGTTTCTTTATTGACAAAACAATTCGTGCCCATTACGACCTTAGGCATAATAGTGGAACTAGGATCGCAATATGTTCCGGCACCAAAAACAATGCCATTTTTGGTGAGTTCACGTCGTTTTTGCGCATTCGTGCGTTCTCGCCGCATAAGATGCAGGCGGTATTTCAAATCTTTGAGTTTCTGAATCATGAGAATTCGTGTGAGTGAGTGTGACCTATGCGGCTCTACCACCGTGGCAAGCCCGTCTGAAGATATTGTAGCCTACCTGCAGGCGGCGGTCAGCGGAGTGTTTTTTGGTAGGGAGCAATGCGAGAGTGTTTTCTTTATACGGGATCAGTTTATGCACATCCACATGAAGAAAACACTCCCGGAATTTATGATGCACTGAGTATTGCCTCCGTGCCTCTCAATAGTCTGTGATATAAAACCCACTCCGTCATGGTGATTACCAAGTATCCCGGACGATACCTAAAAACGTATATACTAAGTGGTATATCGCGCGGTGTGATGACGCACATTTTGCATAGTTCAGGTCAAAATTACGCGCGACCTATTCCCGCTCGAACTCGCACGAAATGAATACCCCATGCCCCACGACGTAGATATTATCGTAGGCGTTCCCGAAGGCGCCGGGTGGGCGCCCATCCATGAGATGGCGCGCCTGATGGCATCGTACTTGGACGCGCGCATCGTCACCCCTGACCCGAGCGCATCGCTCAAACCCGCTACCAAAATTTTGGGGCGCCTGCCGCGTATTCCCGGCGGAAGACGTACCGCCCTTGTTATCGCCAGTGACCCCGGACAGCTTTACGCTATCGCGCAGCCGCGCCTCGCCGCACGACGCTATGCTGGGGTTTACGGGTGGGTTATCGATAGTTTCTGGGATGACCGCATTCCCACCATCGCCACCAACGGAACCTATAATACCGTTTTTGTGGCGGACCGCGACGACGTGCACGATTGGCGCAGCGCCGGGGTTAAAAACGTGCGGGTGCTTCCCTGGGGTACAGACGTGTGGAGTAGATTCGATGAGCATTTGGAGCATCCGAAAACCACCGATATACTTCGTGTGGGGCGCCAACCCTCCGCCTATGACGACGATGAACACACCGCAGAGCTTGCCCGGCAGGCTGGAATAACCTTCGCGGGGCGCCCGCCGTTCGGTGTAACCGATCAAGAATCCATCGAGTCTTTGCAGAGAGCACTCGCGGACGCCAAGTTTGTACTGGCTTTTAGTACTTTGGTGAGCCCCGCATCGTACACGCACCCAAACAAGGAGTACATTACCGGGCGCTGGACGGACGCGCTCGCTCACGGGGTGACCGTGGTGGGGCAGGTGCCTAAAACCGAAAGCACGCGCGAGATACTGTGGGATGGAGCGACCGTCGATATTGACCCGCAGGATGCTCGCGCCGGGCTGGATGCGGTGGCGCAGCTTGTGAGCGAATGGACACCTGAGCAGAGTCGAAACCAGGTGCGTATGGCGCTGCAAAGACTGGATTGGCGGCACCGTTTCACCGAGCTATTTCAGGCTGCGGGTTTGCGCAGCCCCCGGCTGGATGCGGACCTAAAGGCTATGGCTGCGGAACTTGCGGATGCTTCCCCGAGTTTATAAAAAGAGCCTTGATAGTGAATGCAACGTTGAGGAACCCGTTTTATTCGCATCAAGGCTCTTTTTTATCGCGAAGGTAGGTGCCGGAAACACACCGAAGGGGAAACAAAGCACCAGGAAAACACCTTTCGCAGGCTGAGAACCGTCCCGGCCGCTCACACCCGCGGGTGCTACGGTAGAAGCATCAGCTTCAGCAAGCACGCGCCCCACAAGCGCCACCGGGCACCTGAACATGTGCCGCTCCTCATGCTGGCGAGGGGCGGGCAGGGAGAGCAGGTGGGGCGTGAGGGGACGGGAGGGACACTGTGGACACCAAAGACTGGATTGCGCCTATAGTTACGCTGGCAATTGGTGCCAGCACCATTTTTATCTCCTATAAGAACTACCAGTCGCAAACCCAGGCGAAGCCCTCCGAGCTGGCCCGTCTGGAGCTGTGGAGCAAGCTGCTTTCAGAGTCGGGAATCGATGTTGGTAATCTGCCGCCTGACGATAAAATCACCGCTGAACAGCGCGAGATTCTGGAGAACTACCGGGTATTCCTCAAACGCGCATCCCTGGAGTCGAAGCTGCGGAAGGTGGGTATTGAGAATAACCGCCTGTTCAACCTTCTGATGAAACGCGCCCATTCTCCCGTAAAACCTACCCCCATCGGGTTTGGCGACTCCATTATTTACTATCGTCTTATTCTGTGGCTTTTTGCATTTATTTGGATTCCCATAGCCACTATTTTCCTGGGTATTCCGGTGCTGTATTCGTTCGGGGCGTATCTGTACCGTATGTTTGTAAAGCGCGGTACCGACAATTATGTGGACTACTCAATGCCTGTTGGGTCGCTCGTCATTATCATTATTGGGCTTCTCGCTATTGGTGGGCTCTGGTATTTGCAGAACAAGATTCGTTCGGCGATTATCGCCAGTAACGTGTACTTCTATTTCTGGGATACGTACGGCGCGCGTAAGGGAAGCCGCGACTCGGCGCAGGCGTACGCTGAGAGGCTGACCGCGAAAACCTACTCCGACCTGCTCTTTATTGGGCAGTACGAGTTCGCCCAGCAGTTCCGCGAGAACATGTACATGGCGGGCATTCAGGAGATTGACGAGTACCCGCGTGTGCTCAGCGATGCGGGCATGATTCCGCGCAACCACCAGGTGGTTGAGACGACCGCCGACTATAACTGGCTGGACCGCATCATTAACTGGGGGCGCGCCAAGATTGGTATGGAGCCAAGGCCAGCGCGCATTATCTACTCCCTGGAACGTAAGCCCCCGAAAGATAAAGGGCAGCCGGGGTTCAACGAAGACCCCCAGCCACAGGAACAGCCGGTGAAGAAGAAACGGTTCGGCCGCAAACTGAAGCGGAAGAAAGGCCGGGTACTCATGCAGGCTGAACCGGCGACGGAGACGATACCCGTACCCTCCGAACAGCCGCATGATGCGGCGGGGCAGGGCTCTGCCGTTGCAGCCGCAGAACCCCAGCCGAAGGCCACCCCACCCACGGACGGTTCAGCGGAACCGCCCGATAAGGCGGCAAATACTGCTGAGGAGGCCCCCGCAGGGACGAAGCGCAGCCCCTCAAATCCTCAGTCGAAAAACACGGCGGAGTAAAACCAGCACCCCAAATACTAAAAGTCTCTTCAGGTAGAGCGTGTATGCAGCGTTTTATCTGAAGAGATTTTTGTATCAGAAATATGCCGCGAAGCGTTATTTATCGTGAACGTTCAGGGGCTGTTCATGGGATGTTCAGGGCAGAAGCCTAGAGTGAAACTATGAGTACTACTAATCAGAATTTTACGAAACCTGAGCATGGAACGGCCCAGGCTCACCCCTCAGCTCCTGCATATGTTGTGAACACGAGACGGGTGATAGCTCAAACCCCTAAAGAAGCATCATGAAGAGCTGATCGTAGGCATCCCGGGCCAGCGGATTATTCTCAGGCAGCAGAAAGGATGAGGAGAGCATTATGAGCACCGATAAGAACTATTCAGCGACGAATGATCATGCTCAGGAGCCGGGGCAGGAAGAGCCGGAGTACATGCAGCTGGCCCGGCAGGATACCCAACCGCCGCCGCAGGTGGAATCAGTGCAACAGGCGCAGGCGCAACAGTATCCGGGACTTCCTGGGGCGCCGGAAACTGCTTCAAACAAACTAATGCCATATCAGGGTACTCTAGTGGCTATTCAGCTGATCAGGGTTATTCTGGAGTCGCTCCCGCTTGCGCTTTTGGTGGTGGTGATAGTTTCATCATTTTTCAAAACGTACGGTCCTCCTCAGGCAAACATCATCTTGCTAATATTTATAATCTTAATCCCTTATGAGGCTCATCTTGCTCTACAATTTATAGCAGTCCCGCAGCTTATCCGCGGAGTACGGTTATCGTGGGTGCGGAATATTAATATCTGTAGTCTGGTATTAGCGCCTATTATGGCTTTTTATGTATATATGTTTATGGGGTTTATGTTCCTTCTGGGGCAATCTCGGCGATATGGAGAAGAAATCGCAGTACTGCCTGCTGTCGCTGTTTTAGCTGTTGAAGTTGCCCTGTGTGTCATTATGATTGTGGCGGCGCAGAAAACTTTGAATAATCGTACTGTAGCTAAAGCAGCAATTTACTACAGTAATATATAGGAGTTTATGTATAGCGATTCCAGAAGAATCACCTGGGCAGATATAGAAAATAACTAAATATTATTTATTGAGAACACTCAGAAGCTTTTCATAGGATGTTCAGGGCAGAAGCCTAGAATAAAAATATGAGTATTGATAGGAACCCCTCGACACCCGACCATGACAATCCTCAACCTTCCCAGAGGAACCAGGGCGCATTAAGTAGTAACCCGCAAGGCTCAAGCCAAGAGCCCGAGTACACACAGCTATATGACGATGAAGGGGGTAGCGGTAAGACTCCCTCAGCGCCTCAGGCCGCCCTGGAGTTTCAGCTGTCCGAGCCAACAAAGGAACAGCCCGACACTGACGCACCGCCCCCGCAGTTCTATATAGACCCCAAGACCCACCGGGGTCTTCTTATAGCGCAGATTGTGAGGAATATTCTGATTACTATTCCCGCGGTCATTACCCTCGTCGCATATGTTTATTCGGTAGTTGTGGCTATCGCCTCTACAAACGGTGAATACGGGTCTCTCGCATGGGGATTTGTGCTTATTTTTACTATTATTGCAGTACCCTATTACATCTATGTTATTTTGCAGATTACCGCACTGAAGCGGTTCAGGAAATCAGTCATGTTCCGGTGGATACGGGGCGTCAATATTTACAGTCTCATTATTGGCCCTATTGCTGCGGCTTTTTATGTTCCAGCTCTTATAGGGGGTCTTTTCGGGTCATTTATGATTTACGAAAGTTCATATTATTATATAGGGCCACTTTTTACAGCGATAAGCACTATTATAGCTGCCTATGAGCTCACTATGTGCATTTCGATGATTGTTGTTACGTCAAATAGTATTAAGAAGACCGCCCAGCCTTTAACACAAGGACAATATGAAACGCCTGAAGGGAACTCTCATGAATGACCGTAGAGCACCTTCGCAAATGGCCGCACCCGGTGATTTCGTACCTAAAATACCGTTCCGCACATTCCTCCTCAGGGCACACCTGCTAAGGATCCTCTGGGGTTCCGCTCTTGTGGTCGGTTTTGCGTGGTATTGGGCTGTAAACCTGGTCAACGCCCCCACCTATCCCTGCGGAACGACCCGCGACTATGGCACAGTACTTGAACACCTTGGCCCCTTAACCCTTTTCACAATTCCATATATTATCCATATTGCTTTACAGATCAGGGCTTATATGCAGTGCAGAAAAGAGGTGAATCTGCACAGAGTGCGCTGGATAAATATATACAGCATATTAGCGGCCCCCATGATGTCGGTTATGCTTTTTGCTGTAGTACTTCCGATAAACCGTGAACCGTCTCCTGTTTTATACGACACATTAATGTCCCTCATATTTTTGGGGGAAATAGTATTCAGCGCGATTATGATTATCGCAGTAAGTAAAGCACTCAAACACCAGTCTTAGCAAAACATATGTGGTTAATCCTCATTGGTCGCACGCGGTGGTGCTACTGTTGGAAGGACGCCGATATGAGTCAGGAGAGACCACATGCGCACCCTTCACATACAACAGCAGGCTCTTAAAATCACCGACCACTACATTATTTATGATGATTTAGGCCGTGGGGTGTACCAGGTTGATGAAGAGTTCCGGATGATGGGGAAGAAGATCACCGTACTCAACCTAGAAACTGGGGTGAGCTTCATGTTTACCCGCCAGGGAGGTTTTACGAACGAGTTCTATGTGGCTTTCTCCACCGGTGCCCTAGTGAATATTAAAAAATACTTTGCGTTCTTCCAGCTAAAGCTTGATGTGGACTCCAACTGTGCCCCGCCAATGCAGGTGAGGGACAGGTACCTGGGGCGTGAGTTTAATGTACGTACTGAAGAGGCTGTTGTTGCAACCATCAATAAAAAGTACTTCACAATCGGCGACCAGTATGTGGTGATGGTATATGACGATAGGTGTCAGGATATTGTTGTAGCAATTCTCCTGGCAATCGACTATATCTTGGACCGCAGGAAAGGTTCAGGAGAGAGCAGCAGCTCGTCATAACACAGCAAGGCTCCGGGGTATGGGGGTAAAACCCTGCCAGGAGGGGGTAATTGGCAGCGGAATCTTGATGGAATAGCTGTGTGATAAGAGGGGGCAATATGCCCCCTTATTTGCGTGGCTGCACGCCAATATATTCGGGGTGGGAAGCATAACTTATGGCAGGTTCAGGGACGCACCTAGTTAATATGTAAACCTTTGAGTGAGAAATAGAAAAATCTTTACTAAGGGTTGAAAGTTCTGGGCAGTGTCTCTAGGGTAGGTGATGGAGGGATTTTGACAGGAAACATTCTGAACTCGCTCAAGAGTGCGGAGGTTTGACTGTTTATTCCTCAGACATGCATCCGCAATCGCATGAAAGGACTAAAGACCATGCCAACCGACAACACTGGTCTTTCCCGCCGTAAGCTACTGCGTACTACCGCCATTGGTGTACCTGCCGCTGGTCTGCTCGCTTTCGGCTCGACCCTTGTGACCGCAACAAGCGCGAATGCCGTTGAAGTCGACGGCTGGTGGGGCGCTGAAACTTCGGCGGGTATCCAGCGTTTAATGAATGCTGTTTTTCCATCGAAAAATCTTATTGTTGATGGGGTAATAAGCTCTCAACCTTCTTTTATGGCACCGTACTGTCCAGGTATTGTCGGTGGCTGGGAGTGGGTAGATCAAGGCCATGCAGAGGGATCGCCAACTATTTCTCGTATGCATGATTGGCTACATAAGTATCATGAAGGGTTGATCTGGGCAAATACGCATTGGATTGGTAATTCGCTTATTACTGCTCTGCATAGGCACTACGGTTACACCCACGTCACTCAGGTTTCGGCAAAGAAAGACGGTATTAAACTCGGTACTCTGCCCGGTGGTGGCGGAGTTATTAAAGGGCTGCAAAACGAAATTAACCAGTGGGTTGGTTAACCCACGATTCCCTCTCTATTACATAGCCGGGGCGTATTATCTGTGGCTTAGAGCGCGCTCTGACGTAGTCTTTCCTATTGTTCTGAGCCTGAAAAATACACGAAGGAAGAGTGTCGCTATGGCGAATGAGCATTCTGGTATTTCTCGCCGTAAATTACTGTACACCGCCGCCATTGGTGTGCCCGCTGCGGGCGCGCTGGGTCTAGGGGCGAACTTTGCGGCCGCATCCGTAGCACAGCCAACGCTTGAAGCCGACGGCTGGTGGGGGCAGCAAACCACGGTGCAACTCCAAAAGTTCATCTTTACCCTCTACGCGCAGGAGCTTGGCAAGCCCACCTACGGGTATGAGGAAGGCATCATAAAATTCCAGCCAGCCATACGCAAAAAAGAGAACCCTGGTCTAGGCAGCGGCTGGGATTGGGCAGCTGATGACGGTACGCAGGGTTACGACTTCACCATCTACTACCTGCAACGCTGGCTAGGCGTAGAAACTGACGGGCTCATCGGGCCCAACACCATTAAAGCTCTGCAAACCCACTACGGCATCACCGCAGACGGTCGCCTGGATGGACCCTCAGACACCATTAAAGCCCTGCAGAACGAGCTTAACCAGCATGTCAGCTAAAACGATTAGTGCACTGCAAACCTGGCTTGGGCAGCCCGCTGATGGCGTACTTGATGGGCCCTCACCGACTATTGAGGCCCTGCAAAACTACCTGAACTCTCATGAAGTTAAGGCCTAAAAGGATAAGTTGTTATCGCACAAATAGTGTGACATTTTCTCACCTCGTGCATGTGGTGAGGTGAAGGAGGAATATTATGAATCTCGAAAACACCGGACTTTCCCGCCGTAAGCTGCTGCGCACCGCCGCCATTGGTGTGCCCGCCGCAGGTGCGGTTGCGATGGGGGCTACCCTGATCGCCGCCCCCGCATCCAATGCGGCTATGATTGCCGCCGATGGTTATTGGGGAACCGAGACCACACGGATGCTTCAAACACTCTTCAAGCTTGATGTGGTGGACGGTATCGTCTCAAGTCAGCCCGCATCCCGTGCGAGTGCTAACCCTGGGCTGGCAGGCGGCTGGGACTGGGTTTCTGATGCTTCTGCTAACGGCTCACAAACCATTCGTGCCCTTCAGGGCATGCTCAAAGTGACCCAGGACGGGCTCATCGGGCCGGGCACTATTTCCGCGCTTCAGGCACGCTACAAGCTCACCCAGGATGGAGTGCTGAGCGCTGAGTCTCCCACCATTAAGAGGCTCCAGGCTGAGCTCAACCGGGTCGCTTACGACTAGTTCAGCATCCAAAGCTTCAGAATCCATACCAAGCTCTGGATATACCTTCTAGTAAAGTGGGGATGATAAAAATGACGAACGAACATTCTGGTGTTTCCCGCCGTAAGCTGCTGCGTACCGCCGCTATTGGCGTTCCCGCCGTCGGTGCTGCAGCCTTTGGTGCTAGCTTGATGACTGCCCCGGCGGCAACCGCTCTGGCGGAGGACGGGTACTGGGGCTCCGAAACGACGGTTGAGCTGCAGAAGCATCTCAACAGTGTAGCTGCCGCGAATTCCGCTGTTGTGGGTGGTCTTCCCCTTGACGGGCGGATCGACAGCCAGCCTGCCTCCCAGTCCAGTGCGAACCCGGGCTTGACCGGTGGCTGGCAGTGGGTTTCTGATGATGCCGCATCCGGCTCAGACACCATTAAAGACCTGCAGCGGTGGCTGGGCGTGAACGCTGACGGCCTGATCGGCCCCAACACGATCAGCGCCTTGCAGTCTTACCTTGGCCAGACGGCAGACGGGGTTCTTGATGCGCCTTCACCGGCTATTGTGGCGCTGCAGCGTAAGCTCCTCAGCAGCAACTACCCCTAAACTGAGTACTATGTGAACGCGCGACGCCCCCGGCGGGATACTTGAGGCTATTCGTAGCCCGCAGGTTCCCTTCTGGGGGCGTTGAGCATATACTAGGGGCCTCTGCACGTGGGTTAGTGCAGAGGCCCCTAGTATTTATGTGGGTTTTACCCGGCTCCCTAGTGCTTAATCGGCTCGCGGGAGATCACAACCTTCACCGCATTATGCTCGGCGGCGTTTGCGAACAGGTCGTATGCCTCCTCGAACTGGTCGAAGGTGAAGTAGTGGGTTGCCATTGCCTTCGCGTTCAGGCGGCCCGAACGCACCATGTTCAGCAGGTTGCCCACGGTGTTGCAGTTCACCAGACCCATGTTGATGTTCACGTTCGAGATCCACATGGTGTTAATCGGCAGCTCTACCGGCTTGCCGTGCACACCCGCGTTCGCAACGTTGCCGTAGGGGCGAACGATCTTGGTGCAGGTCTCGAAGGTCTGCGGCACGCCCACGGCCTCAATCGCCACATCCACGCCCAAACCGTCGGGGGAGAGGGCCTTAATCTTCTCGATAAAGTCCGGATCAGCTGCGTTGACCTTATCAGTTGCGCCCAGTTCCAGAGCCTTGTTCATGCGGTTATCGTCCATATCGACGGTAATCACGCGCCCGGCACCACACAGGTTCGCCGTCATGATCGCGCCCAGACCCACCGGACCGGCACCAATAACCGCCACCGTATCGCCCGGTTTGGTGTTGCCGTTAAGAATACCCATCTCGAAACCGGTCGGAAGCGCATCCGTGAGGAAGAGAACATCTTCGTCGGTCAGTCCCTCGGGAACCATGTGAACCGACGTCTCAGCGTAAGGAATGCGCACATACTCAGCCTGGGTGCCGTCAATCATGTACCCGAAAATCCAGCCGACACCGCCCACGGTCTGGCAGTGCGAAGGCTTATTGTCCTTACAGTATGAGCACTTGCCGCAGTTCGTGACCGCCGGAATAATGATGCGGTCACCAACCTTCAAATCGGTGACCGCAGAACCGACTTCGGTAATCGTGCCGATAGCTTCGTGGCCCAGAATACGTCCTTCTTCAACCTCGGGAACGTCGCCCTTGAGGATGTGCAGGTCGGTGCCGCAGATGGTGGTGGTATCAACGCGAGCAATCACATCAGTGGGCTCAAGGATGGTCGGATCCGGAACTTCCTCCCACGCCCGCTTGCCTGCGCCATGGTAAACAACTGCCTTCATAATGACTCCTTCGTTGAGTTCTATGGAGGAGGAGCGGCGGTAATAATGTCATCACCACTCCTATAAACTTATAAATATATGTTTATAAGTTATATGTCTATTAAACACTAAAACACCTCAGCTGCCTAGATGTTACTCAGATTACATTTAAGGTTATGGTGACTGTAAGAGGCGGTGGCGGTACATTATTAAGCCAGATTTAAAAGCGAGAAGCGGATTTTGGGCCAAGAAGGTGATATTTTCCCACCTTTTCGGACAAAAGCCCGCTTCTCACGTATATGCACGAGGGGAGCGATACCGCACGGGTACCGCCCGCCTCATCGCTTAGATACTTGCGGCGTGCCCCACTTTCACGTGGCTGTGGCGGTCACGCTCCGCATCGTGATAATCCGACTTGAAGCCTTTGAGCACCACCTCAATATCGTTTTCCTTCGCATAAACGTTGGAGAAGTCCTCAATCAGCTCCAGTACATCGCTGGCAATATACGAAGAGTTCTCGGCATTGATCGTGACCTTCGAGCCGGGGCGAATATTCTTCAGCGTCTTCTTAATAGCCGCCTTATTCAGGAACGACACCTCTTCCGCCAAATCCAGCGTGATTTCGTCGGCCTCCGCAAGCTCCTCACGGCTGAGGTAGTAGGCGCGCTTCATATTGCCCTGCAGCACGAAGAAGATACTGATTGCCAGGCCAATACCCACACCCTCCAGCAGGTCAAATACGACCACGGCGACCAGCGTGGCCGCGAATGGGATGAACTGGTACAGGCCCTTGCGCCAGAAGTGGAAGATGGTCTTCGGATTCGCCAGCTTATACCCCACCACCAGCAGCACGGCGGCGATGGTCGGGTGTGGATTCCTCGGTATTGTTTGCTGGTCAGTATGAGGATCAAGAGTCTGGGTGGGTGTATAACCGGTTTAGGTTTTATGATCCTGCTGGTGGTGTGTATGGTGCGCAGGATCCGTTGGGTGTGGGACCGAATGTGGGTACCCCACAGGGGTATGTGCATAATCCCTTGACATGGATTGACACACTGGGATTAGAATCATATCCCAAGGATGATAAAGCGCTTTCATATGATGAGGAAAGTGGTCGGTGGGTTGATAGTAGGACTAAGCAACCTACTAAAGACCGCCCATATGAAAACCCTTTAATCCACGAATCGGATGAATCTAAGCCTGTAGGAACAAAAGTAACCCCAAACTCAGTTCATACTTACATTAATCATGACGCACAGCAAGCTATACAAAATTCAATCTATGATAAAAATGGAGACTTGGTTGGTCATGTAGATTTCAAAAATCATAATCCAGCTAATGACCTGACGAATCCGAGAGCTACGTCGGGGCATGGGCATATCTTCCCTCCAGGTCAACCAATGTTAGGCCATGGTAAAGGCGCTATTCATATCCCAAATAAGTCTCTTCCT
>ERZ773197.2061-NODE-2061-length-13156-cov-13.782001_pt1 | contig 13156 bp, 9 predicted proteins | sample MGYA00580999_ERZ773197 | MGnify/ENA primary metagenome ERZ773197 (study PRJEB29015, sample SAMEA2738166) | human oral metagenome | biome: human oral; feature: human-associated habitat; material: saliva | place: China | collected 2185 ...
ACAGTTCGCCGGAGGAATTATTTCAGACTGTCCTACTTGATCTTGCAATCTAGAAAAGAAAAAGGAAATCTCTCCGGCTAGATTGCAAGATCAAGTAGGATAACTTGGAATGCAAGCCTTTTATACGCTGAACAAAAAAGCAATCCGACAACGCACGGATGGAAAGATACACCTTGATGAACTCACACAGTCTGACTTCAGTCCGGCTATGAAACAGAAGGGCGTTGACATGCAATGAAACAAAATAAAACGCTCTCCGTTTGTCTGCTTTCGCAGGCAAGGGAGAGCGTTTCTTCTTGTCGTTATTACTTTACCACGCTATTACTTTACAACAAGGTTCACAATCTTATTCGGCACATAAATTTCCTTGACGAGGTTCTTACCTTCGAGCGCTGCCTGCACCTTCTCGTCAGCCTTTGCGAGAGCAAGGGCTTCCTCTTTCTCACAGTCGGTCGGGATGGTCACGGTTGCTCGGAGCTTACCGTTTACCTGCACGCCGATTTCGATGCTCTCGTCGACGGTCTTCGCCTCATCGTGCTCCGGCCAGGAAGCAAGCTGCAGCGAACCCTCGCCGCCCTGATTCTGATAAATCTCCTCGGCGATGTGCGGCGCAAACGGATTCAGAAGCTTCACAAAGCAGAGCAACTGCTCTCTGCCGATCTTCTTCTCCTTGCCGACCTCATTCAGGAAGGTCATGAGCGCAGCAATGGCTGTGTTGTACTTCTGCTCTTCGATGTCCGCCGAGACCTTCTTGATCGTCTTGTGGAGTGAAGCCTCGAGCGACTTCACTGTCTCCGGCACCACGATGTCCTGCAGCGCAAACACGCGCTCCAGGAAGCGGCGGCAACCCTTGACCGAGCTGTCGTTCCACGGCGCTGCGGAGCCGTAATCCCCCATAAAGAGCACATAGACGCGAAGCGTATCCGCACCGTACTGCGAAACGATGTCGAGCGGATCCACAACATTGCCCTTCGACTTACTCATCTTCTCGCCGTCCGCGCCGAGTATCATGCCCTGCGCCGAGCGTTTCTTATAGGGTTCCGGTGTATTGACCTCGCCGAGATCATAGAGGAAGTGGTGCCAGAAGCGGGAATAAATCAGGTGGCGCGTCACATGCTCCATACCGCCGTTGTACCAGTCGACCGGCATCCAGTAGTTAATCTTCTCTCTGTCCGCGAACTTCTCGCTGTTATGCGGGTCGCAGTAGCGAAGGAAGTACCAGGAGGAACCCGCCCACTGCGGCATGGTATCCGTCTCGCGCTTTGCCGCGCCGCCGCACTTCGGGCAGGTGCAGTTCACAAACGACTCGACCTTCGCGAGCGGCGACTGACCGTCCTCGCCGGGCTTAAAGTTATCCATATCGGGCAGGCGGAGCGGAAGCTCCTCATAGGGGACCGCGACCACGCCGCAGTTCGGGCAGTGAATCAACGGAATCGGCTCACCCCAGTAGCGCTGGCGGTTAAAGGCCCAGTCCTTCATCTTGAACTGCACGCCCGCGTGGCCGATGCCCTTCTCCGCGAGGAATTTGAGCATGCGCGCAATCGAATCCTTCTTGTTGGTCATGCCGTTCAGGAAGTCGGAGTTAATCATGACGCCGTCGCCGCTGTAGGCTTCCTTCTCGAGATCGCCGCCCTCAATGACAGGGATAATCTCCGCGCCGAAGCGCTTTGCGAACTCATAGTCGCGCTGGTCGTGCGCCGGCACCGCCATAATTGCGCCGGTGCCATAGCCCATCATGACATAGTCCGAAATGAAAATCGGAATCTCCCTGCCGCTGACCGGATTGACGGCCGTAATGCCCTCGATGCGGACACCCGTCTTGTCCTTGACAAGCTGGGTGCGCTCAAACTCGGTTTTACGGGAAGCCTCCTCGCGGTAAGCGAGCACGGCGTCCATGTTTTTAATCTTAGACGAGAACTTGTCAATCAGCGGGTGCTCGGGCGCAATGACCATGAAGGTCACGCCGAAGAGCGTGTCACAGCGCGTCGTATAAACCTCAAGCTTCTCATCGAGATCCTTTAACCGAAAATCGACGAAAGCGCCTGTCGACTTTCCGATCCAGTTGACCTGCTGCTGCTTGATGTTCTCGGGATAATCCACCTCGTCGAGGCCGAGGAGGAGCTTGTCCGCGTACTTCGTGATCTTTAAGTACCAGACATCCTTTGAAAGCTGCACGACATCCGAGTGGCAGATGTCGCACTTACCGCCCTGGCTGTCCTCATTCGAGAGCACGACCTTACAGGACGGGCAGTAGTTGACCAGCGTCTTATTGCGGAACACGAGTCCCTTCTCAAAGAGCTTTAAGAAAATCCACTGGGTCCACTTGTAGTAGTTGTCGCGGGAAGTGTCGATGACGCGAGTCCAGTCAAAGGAGAAGCCGACGCGCTTCAACTGCTCCGAGAACTTCGCAATGTTCTTGTCCGTGATTTCGCGCGGGTGCGTGTTGGTCTTAATCGCATAGTTTTCGGTCGGCAGGCCGAAGGCATCAAAGCCGATCGGGAACAGCACATTGTAGCCCTGCATTCTCCGCTTTCTCGAGAGCACTTCGATGCTCGAGTATGCCTTGATGTGGCCGACATGCATGCCGGCGCCGCTCGGGTAAGGAAATTCCACGAGGCCGTAGAACTTCGGCTTCTCCGAAAAATCCTCCGCGTGGAAGATACCCTCTTCCTCCCACTTTGCCTGCCACTTCGGCTCTATCTTCTGAAACGAGTAGTCCATCGCCTTTCCTCCGTCTTCTATCGGTATCTGAACTTAGATTGTAAATTTTCTGTTTTTATTTGTCAAACAGGGCATTCACATGAGATCAAAGAGCGAGAGCTGGTTTGACTCCGGGAGCTTTCCGAGTATACCGAGTTTGTCAAGCAAATCACAGATGGTCTGCCCCGCGCCGCTCCGCGCGCGGAAATCATCCTTCGAGATGAACTGTCCCTCGGCCGCCGCGCGCACAATCTGCTCCGCCGCACTCTCGCCGAGTCCGTCGATTGAGGTGAGCGCCGGCATAATCTTTCCGTCCACAATCGTGAACTGTGTTGCCTTGACGCGGTAGAGGTCGATCGGCAGGAAGGAGAATCCTCTCGCATACATTTCCTGGGCAATTCTGCCGTCTTTGACCATATCCTCTTCCTTCGGCGTCAGCGGGTTCACGCGGTTGCCGCTGTAATCCCGCTTTTTTAATTCGGCGAGCAGAAATTCAAGCCGCTCCTTGCCCTGGCACATGCCCTCATAGCTGAAACCGGTCGCTCGAATGGAGAAATAGGCCGCATAGTAGGCGAGCGGATAAAAGATTTTGCAGTAGCCGATGCGCCACGCCATCATGACATAGGCCGCGGCATGCGCCTTCGGAAACATGTACTTGATCTTTTTGCAGGACCAGATGTACCAGTCCGGTACCTCGTGCTCCCGCATGTGTGCCTCCCAGTCCGGCGTAAGTCCCTTGCCTTTTCGGACGGACTCCATAATTTTAAAGCTCTCCTGCGGGTCCATGCCCCACTGTATCAGCGAGAGCATGATATCGTCTCGCGTGCAGATAGCGGTCTGAATGGTCGCCGTGCCCTCGGAAATCAACACTTCCGCATTGCCCTGCCAGACATCGGTGCCGTGCGCGAGTCCCGCAATGCGAACCAGGTCGGAGAAGCCCTTCGGCTTGGCCTCGATGACCATGTTCATCGCGAAGTCGGTGCCGAACTCCGGAATGCCGAGCGCGCCGAGCTGGCAACCGAGGATGTCGTCCGGCTTCACGCCGAGCGCCTCGGTGCTCTGAAAGAGGCTCATGACCTCCGGCGAATCGAGCGGGATGTCCTTCACCGGATCGATCTGCGTGAGATCCTGCAGCATGCGTATCATGGTCGGGTCCTGATGTCCCAAAATATCGAGTTTCAGGAGGTTATGGTCAATCGCATGATACTCGAAATGTGTCGTGATAATCGGCGAAGTCGCATCGTTCGCCGGGTGCTGCAAAGGCGTAAAGGAGTAAATCGACTCGCCCTTCGGCAAGACGACGATGCCGCCCGGATGTTGCCCGGTGGTGCGCCGCACGCCGACACAGCCCTGCACAAGGCGGTTGATTTCGCACTTTCGCTTTCTCGTTCCGTGCTCCTCAAAGTAATTCTTCACATAGCCGAAAGCCGTCTTCTCAGCGAGCGTGCCGACCGTGCCGGCGCGGAAAGTCTGCCCTTTTCCGAAAATGACCTCGGTGTAGGCGTGCGCCGAGCTCTGGTTTTCGCCGGAGAAGTTTAAGTCGATATCCGGCTCCTTGTCGCCCTTAAAGCCGAGGAAGGTCTCAAACGGAATGTCAAAGCCGTCTTTTATGAGCTTCGCGCCGCAGTGCGGGCAGACTTGGTCCGGCATGTCACAGCCGGCGGTGCCCGCGAACCTCTTCGGGATCTCCGAGTCGAAGTCTGAGTATTGGCAATTCGGGCAGACATAGTGCGGCGGCAGAGGATTCACCTCGGTGATACCCGCCGTATAAGCGACAAAGGAGGAGCCGACCGAGCCGCGAGAGCCGACGAGATAGCCCTCTTCGTTCGAGTGTTTCACGAGTTCCTGCGCAATGATGTACATGACGGCAAAGCCGTTCTTGATGATGGAACTCAGCTCCTTTTCGAGCCGGTTTTTCACAATCTCCGGAAGCGGATTCCCGTACTGCGCATAGGCCTTGCCGTAGCAAAGTTCCGTGAGCTTTTCATCCGAGCGGTCGATGACCGGCGGGCACTTGTCCGGGCGCACCGGGGAGATGCGCTCCACCATGCGCGCAATTTTCTGCGTGTTCTTGATGACCACCTCTTCACACTTCTCGGGGCCGAGGTAGGCAAATTCTTTCAACATCTCCTCCGTGGTCCGGAAATAGAGCGGCGGTTGCTTGTCGGCGTCGTCGTATTTGTTGCCGAAGAAAATCATGCGCCGGTAAATCTCATCTTCCGGATTCAGGAAATGCACGTCACAGGTCGCTACCACGGGCTTCTGGAGCGCATCGCCGAGCGCCACAATGCGGCGGTTTAAGTTCTTTAGATCCTCCTCGGTGTCCGGGGCAAAGCGGTCGCTGTCCAGCATGAAGAGGTTGTTCTCGATCGGCTGAATCTCCAGATAGTCGTAAAAGCCCGCGATGCGGTTCACCTCTTCCTCCGGCGCGTCGCGGAGCAAGGCCTGGTAGAGCTCTCCCGCTTCGCAGGCGGAGCCGATAATCAGCCCTTCTCGATAGCGCTGCAATTCACTCTTCGGAATCCGCGGGCGCTTCTGAAAATACTTTAAGTGCGAGTCCGAGACGAGGCGGTACAAATTCACCCTCCCGAGCTCATTCTTTGCGAGGATGATTACATGATAGCTGTTCATCTTTTTAATCAGCGCTTCGGAGCTGTCGCCGAGCGCCGCAACCTCGACCAGGGTATGCGCCCCCTGCTCCTCTAACATCTCCATGAACTTTAAGAAGATGCCGGCCGTGCATTCGGCATCATCGACCGCGCGGTGATGGTTTTCGAGCGATACGCCCAGCGCCTTCGCGACCGTATCAAGCTTATAGCGGTTCAGCTTCGGCAGCAGGACATGTGCGAGACTCACGGTGTCGAGAATGGTCGGTGCATAGGAAAGCCCCAGCGAACGCGCATTCTCCCGGATAAAACTCGTGTCAAAGCTCGCATTGTGTGCAACCACGGCGGCGTCACCGCAAAAGGCGAGGAAGTCGGGCAACACTCTCTCAATGGTCGGCGCGGTTCGCACCATCGCATCGTTAATTCCGGTCAGCTGCTCGATATGATAGGGAATCGGCAGCTCCGGGTTTACAAACTGCGAAAAGCGGTCCACAATCTTTCCGCCCGCCAGTTTCACCGCGCCGATCTCGATGATTCTGTTTTTCCGAGGGGAAAAACCGGTGGTCTCAATGTCAAAGACCACAAAACTGTCGTCGAGCGTCTTCTCGCCGGGCGAGATGACAAGTTCCTTCAAATCATCCACCAGATAGCCCTCGACGCCGTAGATGATTTTCGGATTGTTCTCCCGGTCATCGGAGACAGTGTGCCAGGCCTCCGGGAAGGCCTGCAAATTGCCGTGATCGGTGATGGCGACTGCCTCCATGCCCCAGCGCTTCACCTGCTTGATGATATCCTTTGCACTGCTTACGGCGTCGAGATCGCTCATTTTCGTGTGACAGTGCAGCTCTACGCGTTTCTCTCTCGCGTGATCCTCCCGCTTTGATTCCTCAAAGGGTTCGGTCTTCTTCAGTCCGCGCACAGCGCCCAGAATCAGCTCGCCGTCCCGGCTGTCAATCGTCGTCGCGCCGCGGAGTTTGAAAAAGGCACCGACCTTTAACGCTGCCTTCAGGCGGTCCAGCTCCTCGCCCTCGCCGCGCACAAAGAGTTTTGCGGTGATCGAGTCCGTATAGTCCGTGACGGAAAAGACGAAGAGCGTGCTACCGCTTTTTTCGATAAAGTGCGTGTCCAGTTCAAAAATCTTGCCGCGCAGGGTGACTTCTCCGCCGACTTCCGTGATCTCCGAAATCGGCGTACACGCATCCTCAAAATCCCTGCCGTAGAGCACATCGGGATTATCCGAACGGCGAAGAGAACGAGAATACTCGCGCCGCTCGCCGCGAACCTTCTCGCCGGAAAAACGTTTTTTGTTCTCGCCTTCCTTCTTCTCCGCCGGATTCTTTTTCGGCGCGGCGGCTTTTTCGCTTGCCGGCTGCTTGGCGGGAGGCGTGCTGTCCGGCTCTCCGGGCAGTGTCTCCGCTGTGCCTTCCGCCGGGAGGAAGAAGCCCTCCTCTTCCTCTTCTTTCTGCCGCACCGCAAGCGCCTCCGCCGGCACTTCGGCGAGCTGCTTTTTTTCAAACGGCACAAAGTTCGGCCGGAACTCCATTTTGAGACCGCAGCGCCCCTCGAACACCTCTTCTTCCAGATAGCGGCGCAAATCTTGCATCACCGAGCGGTTTAAGGACATATCTTCCACATCGCAGAGCAGCACATTCGGCGAAGGAAACCTCACCTTGCCGCGCTCCAGAATCCGCGCGGCGAGAAGAGAACGGCTTCTCAGCTCTTCCAAGAGACTGTCCTGATAGGCCTGAAACAGCTGCTCTGCGGTGAACGCGCCGCCGAGCTGAAAGCGCTCGCGCAGTTCGACCTGAATGTTTCGCTTCCCGAAGAGCTGCTCTCGCAGCTCCTCCGCGAGCGCCCGAAACGCAGCGCGCTCGGCAAAGCTTCGCGAGACCACACAGACCGTCAGGCGGGACATATCGTCCGAGACCACAACCCGCTCCACAAGCAAGCAGGCGACAAGCGCCTGTTCTGCCGCTGTCGCCTGAAAATGCGGAAATACTTCGGAAAATGCTTTCATCGCCGTTCCGCCCTGATGCGCTGCAATTCGGCCTCTAGGGCCGGGAGCAGTTCCGCCTCGGGCATGGTCCGTATCACCTCGCCCTTTCGGATCAGGACCCCCGCGCCCTTGCCGCCCGCCACGCCGAAATCGGCCTCCCGCGCCTCGCCGGGGCCATTCACGACGCAGCCCATGACCGCAACGCGGACATCCAGATCGCTGTAGCGCTCCACGAGACTCTCGACCCGGTTCGCGAGGCCAATCAAATCGATTTCCGTGCGGCCGCAGGTCGGGCAGGACACCACTTCGACGCCGCCCTTCCGAAGCCCGAGACTCTTTAAAATTTCGCGCGCTGCCTTGATTTCCTCAAGCGGATCCCCGGTCAGCGAGACGCGTATCGTGTCGCCTATGCCCTCGTAGAGAATTACGCCGAGTCCCACCGCGGACTTCACGGTTCCGCGGAGCAGCGTCCCCGCCTCGGTGATGCCGATGTGCAGGGGATAATCGGTCTCGGCCGCAAGCAGCTCATGCGCCTTGATACACATCAACACGTCCGAAGACTTGATGCTGATGACCAGATTCTCATAGCCGAGTTCCTCAATGCGGCGCACCTTTTCGAGCGCGGACTCCACAATGCCCTCGGCAGTCACGCCGCCGTATTTTTGCAGCAAATCTTTTTCGAGCGAACCCGAGTTCACGCCGACTCGAATCGGGATGTTGCGCGCTTTCGCCGCGTTCACAACTTCCCGCAACTTCCAATCCTCGCCGATATTGCCGGGGTTAATGCGTATCTTATCGGCGCCGTGTTCCATGGCCGCAAGCGCCAGGCGGTAGTCAAAGTGAATGTCCGCGACCAGCGGAATTTTGATCTGCCGCCGGATTTCTCCGACAGCTTCCGCCGCTGCCATGGTCGGCACGGCGACCCGCACAATCTCACAGCCTGCCGCCGTGAGCGCGCGAATCTGCGCAACTGTCGCTTCGACATCCTCCGTCTTCGTATTGCACATTGACTGGATGCGAATCGGGTGATCGCCGCCGATTGTGACGTCGCCGATTCGCACCACCCTTGTCTTATGACGTTCTCTCATCTCTTCTCCTTAGAAGCTCGTGTGCTGCACAATGCGCATGATGTCATTCCAGAGCACATAGAGCATGAGTCCCATCAGCAGGACAAAGCCTGTCAGGTGGACTGTCGCCTCGATTTTCCGGTTCAGGGGACGCCGTATCACGGCTTCGACCGCCGTGAGCAGCGCTCTGCCGCCATCCAGCGCGGGCAGCGGCAAGAGGTTCATGACACCAAGGTTTGCGCTGAGCAAAAGGCCGAACGAAAACAGCGAGAGCAGCATGACGCGAAGCCCGTAGGGGCGCGCCGCGTCCATATTCTCGCTGATGGCCTGGACAATGCCGACCGGCCCGGTCAGATTTTTCGGAGAGACAGCTCCCTTGATGAGCATGCGCACCGACTGAATCGCCATGCGGATGTTGAGCCCCACTTCTCCGGCGGCATAGTAGACGAGCTCCGCCGGATTTTTGACCGGCATGCTTCCCGCCGACACGATGCCTGTGAAGTAGCCGTCCTGCTCCTTTAAATATTTCGGTGTCACCGTGACTGTGCGCTTTTCACCCGCCGGAGTCTCATAACGAAAGGTAATCGGCTCGCCCGCGTGGAACCGGAGTGCCATCGAGACATCGCGGAAAAAGACTGCCTTGCTGCCGTTGACCGCGAGAATGCGATCCCCGGCTTTCAGTCCTGCTTCCTCCGCCGGCATGCCGGGCATGAGCTGTCCGATATAAGGCTTGTCGACACCCGTCTGCATGACCAGGACAAGTCCGAGCAGAAACGCGAGCAGGAAATTAAAGCAGGCGCCGGCAATCAGAATGAAGAAGCGCTGCCAGGGCGCATGGGCCGTAAAGTCCCCCGGCCTCGGCTCTCTCTTGCTTTCATCTTCTCCCTGCATCGCGCAAAAGCCGCCAAACGGCACGGCGCGAATCGCATATTCGGTATCGCCGCGCTTCTTTGCGATAATCTTTGGCCCCATGCCGAGCGAGAAGCTGTCCACGCCGACTCCGAAGAGGCGCGCCGCAAGAAAATGCCCGAGCTCATGAAAGAAGATGATAAACCCAAAGAGTAAAACGGCCAGAATGATATTGACAAGCTGATGCACAAACTCTCCTCTCTATCCGATCTGTGTTATGCGAGGTGATAGCGCGCCTTAAGCCACGCCTCCGTGGACTTCTGAAGCGCAAGAATATCCGAGACGGCCGGTGACCCGAGCAGACCGACCTTCTCGTGTTGTTCCATCGCATCTTCTATGCAGGACGCAATTTGCAGATAGCCGATTTTTTCCTCGAGAAAGGCGCGGACGGCGACTTCATTTGCCGCGTTGAAGACGGTCGGCAGACTGCCCCCCAGTCGACCCGCGCGGTAGGCGAGCTTGAGACCCGGGAATGCCTTGAAGTCCGGCGCCGAGAAATCCAGCTTGCCGAGCGCCGATAGGTCCAGGCGCTTGCTGCCGGCGAGTTTTTTGCGCTTCGGATAATAGAGCGCATACTGAATCGGGAGTTTCATATCCGGGGTGCCGAGCTCCGCTATGACCGCCCCGTCCATAAATTCGACCGCGGAGTGCAGGATGCTCTGCGGCTGCACAAGCACTTCGATTTCATCGACCTCGACATCGAAGAGCCAGCGCGCCTCAATGAGCTCAAGTCCTTTGTTCACCATGGTCGAGGAGTCAATGGTCACCTTGTGTCCCATGTTCCAGGTCGGATGCCGGAGGGCATCCTGCAAGGTCACCTTCTCAAGCTGTTTTCTCGTGTAACCGCGGAAGGGGCCGCCGGAAGCGGTCAGCAGAATTTTCCGGATCCGGTTCTTCTTGTTGCCGCGGATACATTGAAAAATGGCCGAGTGCTCCGAATCGACCGGCAGTATCTTGACGCCCTCGCGCGCGGCGAGCGGCATGATGATATGCCCCGCACAGACCAAGGTTTCCTTGTTGGCGAGCGCAATGTTCTTCCCCTCGCGGATGGCCGCGATTGTCGGTTCAATGCCGATCATTCCGACGATTCCCGTGACCAGGGTCTCCGCCTTCGCCTCGGTTGCAACTTCCAAGAGACCCTCATGCCCCGCACAGATTCTTGTCTTGGTATCGGCAACCCTGGTTTTCAATTCCGCCGCTTTCGTTTCATCGTAAACACAGACGGTGCGCGGATGAAACTCCCGAATCTGCTCTTCGAGCAGTCCGATATTCCCGTGCGCCGCAAGCGCTTCAATGCGAATGTCACCGTTGGCGCGTGCCACCTCGAGGGTCTGTGTGCCGATGGAACCCGTGGAACCGAGAACGGAAATATGTCTCATAGTTTTCCTCCTCAATGACTGACAAAGTAACTGTAGAGAAACAGCGCAAAGAAAATCGCCGGTGCGGTAAAGAGCAGGCTGTCAAACCGGTCCAGGATACCGCCGTGTCCGGGAATCAGATCGCCGTAGTCCTTGACCTCGTGGTCGCGCTTGATTGCCGAAGCCGCGAGATCGCCGATCTGCGAAATCACCGCACTGAATCCGCAGGCAAATAGGCAGGCAAACCCAGGGTTGCCGAGTTCCGCGAGCTCCGCGCGAAGGAAAAAGCCGAAGGCAAGGCCGAGGAGCGCTGCCCCCGCGACACCGCCGACCGCCCCCTCAACCGTCTTCTTGGGGCTAAGGACCGGCGCAAAGTGGTGGGAGCCGAGCAGCATGCCGACCACATAGGCAAACGTGTCGCACCCCCAGCTCGAGATGAAGATGAGCCAGACCAGATAGGCCCCGTGCGGCATGCTGCGCACGCGATACACATAGGAGAACATCACGGTTGTATAGAGCACCCCCATGAGCCCGACCGCAATCTGCTCGGTGCGATAGCGCGGATAGCTCAGCACAAAGAGCGCCATCAGTGCCATCAGCGTGCCGATCATGAGCGGCATGCCGTAGTCATAGTGCCGTGCGAGCAATACGAGGTAATACGCGATACTCGAGAGATAGCCGACAATGCCGAGCGGCTCTCGCTCTGTCTTGACGACACGATACAATTCATACTGCCCGATCAGCGAGATTGCCATCATGCTGCAATAAAGCACCATACCGCCGCGCCGCAGCACGAAAAACGCGAGCAGCACCAATACAATACCGCTCAAGAGACGCAGGTGGAACTTCCGGCTGCCAAGGATGTTCAAAAGGCGGGACATGGGCATATTCCTCCTTTTGTCTTAGCGGATGCGGCCGCCGAAGCGGCGTTCTCTTTGGTTGTAGGCGAGAATTGCATCTTCAAGTGCTTCCATCGTGAAATCCGGCCAGTAGAGCGGCGTCACATAGAGTTCGCTGTAGGCGAGCTGCCAGAGCAGGAAATTGGAAAGTCGCAGCTCCCCGCTGGTGCGAATCAGGAGATCCGGATCCGGGATGCCCGCCGTGTCGAGGCTGTCGGAAATCTCCTCTTCCGTGAGTTCCGGCGCTCCGCTGCCTTTCTTCTCCTCCAAGAGGCGCAGAAAGGCACGGCGCAGTTCGTCCCGTCCGCCGTAATTAATCGCAATCACAAAGGTCATGCCCGTATTGTCCTTGGTCTCCTCGACCAAGCGGTCAATCGCCGCAATGATGTCCGGCGCAAAACGCGACTTATTGCCTATCATCTTGCAGCGACAGCCCTCTTCCTTTGCGACTTTCAGGAGCTTTTTTAAATACAGGCGGAAGAGATGCATGAGCGCGCCGACCTCTTCTTCCGAGCGCTTCCAGTTCTCCGTCGAGAAACCGTAGACCGTGAGGTACTTGACGCCGAGCGCCGCACAATCGCGCACGGTCTGTTCCACCGCCTCGCAGCCCGCCTTATGTCCCATCGCGCGCGGCAGGGAGCGCTCCGCCGCCCATCTGCCGTTTCCGTCCAATATAATTGCAATGTGTTCGGGAATCACCTTCCCCGCCAGCCGCTCTGTCATTCTGCCTCCTCGTGTTCAAAAAAGGCGGCCCGGATGGGACCGCCACTCTGCCAAACTTTAACGGTGTGTCAGACTGTCATGAGCTCCTTGTCCTTGACCTCGACCGCCTTATCAATGCGCTCCACCGCCTTATCCGTCAGCTTCTGCAGCTTCTCGTTTGCGTCAGAGAGATCATCCTCGGTGATCTCGTTTGCCTTCTCCATTTTCTTGAAGACATCTGCGCCGTCGCGGCGGATGTTGCGGACGGCGACCTTTGCCGCCTCTCCTTTTTTCCGAATCTCCTTGGTCAGTGCCTTTCTGCGCTCTTCGGTGAGCTCCGGGAACAAAAGGCGAATCACCGAACCGTCGTTCGTCGGGTTGATGCCGAGGTCCGAGGTAAGGATTGCCTTTTCAATCTCTTTCAAGAGACTCTTGTCCCAGGGCTGAATCAGAATCATTCTTGCCTCCGGCACCGAGACATTGCCGACCTGCTGCAGCGGCGTCTGTGTGCCGTAGTAATCGACCGTGATGCGATCCAGAACATGCGGGTTGGCTCTGCCGGCGCGAATTGCCGAGAACTCTTCCTGCATGAACGAGATTGTCTTGTTCATTCTGTCTTCCAGCTCTTTGAGTGTATCCTTTAAGTCTGCCATCTCATCCTCCAGGGTATCTTGTTTTATACCGTCACCGTTGTGCCGTGAATCACGCCGCGGAGCGCATCCGCGATTGCGTTGTCGCCGTGCAAATCAAAGATTGCGAGCGGAATCTTATTTTCCATGCAGAGCACACTCGCCGTTAAATCAATGACCCCGAGCTTTTTGTCAATCATCTCCTGCATGGTCAGGGTGTCGTAGCGCTTTGCGTTCGGATCGAGCTTCGGGTCCGCCGTGTAGACGCCGTCGATTGACTTTGCGAGCAA